>OJQO01001102.1_pt1 | contig 8236 bp, 6 predicted proteins | sample 1598931 | NCBI WGS metagenome assembly OJQO01 (sample SAMN03922515, study PRJEB24848) | human gut metagenome | isolation source: stool sample | host: Homo sapiens | place: Germany | collected 2010-02 | reverse complement strand
TTCCATGATCACGCTGTCCGAAGAGAGCAGACGTATGCAGGATATGATGAAGATGCATTCCATGCCCGGTATGGACATGAGTGCCTTCGGCGGTGAGGGAGAGACCCTGATCCTGAATGCCAGCCATCCTCTGGTACAGTACATTACTGAGCACCAGGATGGTGAGAATGCAGAAATGATCTGCGAGCAGCTGTACGATCTGGCAAAGCTTCAGCACGCACCTCTGTCTGCCGATGCCATGACCAAGTTCGTGGCAAGAAGCAATGACATTATGATGCTGCTGATTAAATAATAAGATAGCTTGTGAAGTAGACAGGTAAAAGCAAAAGGAACTGCAATGTGTGTTTATACACAGGCTGCAGTTCCTTTTTTGGAATGTGGAGACGGAGAATGCGACAGAGGCATAGTGTTATCTTTACGATATTGACTGGGAGAGATCCCGGTCATTTTTTTGAAAAATTTAAAGAAATAGGCATAGCTGGAGAAGCCGAGAAGTTCCTGTACCTCGGTGACGGTCCGGCCCTCTGCCAGCATCGTCTGGGCGAGGTTAGCCCGCTGCACGGAGATATAATGCCCGATGGTGGCATGGGTATGTTCCTTGAACAGGCGCCCGAGATAGTCCTTGTTCAGGTAGAATTCTGCAGCAATGCTTTCCAGGGTCAGTGGCTCTGTCAGATGCCGGTTGATAAAGGCCATGACCTCATTGATGTTTTTCTGGGACTGGGAAATAGAACGCTGTCCGGTAGAAGATGCCTGTAGGCCGTGCTGGATCCGGCTATCCAGTATACTTAGCAGAGAGAAAAAATCCGCATAGGCAGAAAGGGAGGGCTGAGGATGCAGCTGCAAATAGTGATCCAGCTGACTGCAGAGCCCGGTAAGCCCGGTGGGAGAAAGCCGGAGGATCGCAGGAGAGAAAGCCGGATCTGCATAAGGCATGAGTCCGGAACCGGCTCCAAGGACAGTATACAGCCAGTCGCTGTTAATATTCAGGACGTAGCGCTCATAGATGGTCAGCTTCTGATTGAACAGCTGATGCACATGGTGAGGCGGAATGATGATCAGAGATCCTTTCGAAACACTGGAGACAGTGTCGTCTAAGAGGACATCCGGGAGATCGGACATTGTAAGATATATTTCCAGAGCGTTGTGCGTATGCGGTCTGGCAGGAGAAGAGGTTCCGTTGTTGCGGTAAGCCAGTTCATAGGGTGCATCAATTGTAAAATAGGGAATAGTCATTTGGGTTTTCATAGGCACTCCAAAGGTCGTTATCTTGCATAAAATTAGTATTTTATATACATATTATTACAATCGTAGAGAAGTTACAATAAGAACATCAAAGAAATACATCAGAGAATGAAAGGAAAGGTGTCTAAATGGAAAAGGTAAGACTGGGCATTATTGGTATTGGGAGTATGGGAACCGGTCATGCAGGCAATGTGTTGAAAGGGATGGTGCCGGATATGGAACTGACCGCCGTAGCGGATATCCGGCAGAGCCGCCTGGACTGGGCAAGGAACAATCTTCCGGAGACGGTCAAGGTATTTGATGATGGCAGGAAAATGATCGATTCGGGAAGCTGTGATGCCGTTCTGGTGGCAACACCACATTATCTGCATCCGGAATTCGTCATCTATGCATTGGAGCATGGACTGCATGCGATCAGCGAAAAACCGGCAGGAGTCTACACGAAACAGGTACGGGAGATGAATGAGGCAGCGGAAAGGTCTGACAGATCCTTTGCCATCATGTTAAATCAGAGAACCAACTGTGTATACAGAAAACTTCACGAAATGATCCAGAGTGGCGAACTTGGGCAGCTGCGACGTGTCAACTGGATCATCACCGACTGGTATCGTAATCAGAGCTATTATGATGCGGCGGGCTGGAAGGCAACCTGGGACGGAGAAGGTGGCGGCGTGCTGTTGAACCAGTGTCCGCACCAGCTGGATCTGCTGCAATGGCTGTGCGGCATGCCTGTGAAGGTGAGAGCCTTCTGCCACGAAGGAAAATGGCATGATATCGAGGTCGAGGATGATGTGACGGCTTATATGAAATTTGAAAACGGAGCCACCGGTGTCTTCGTGACTACCACGGCAGATGCTCCAGGAACCAACCGGCTGGAGCTGACCTTCGAGATGGGAAAAATCGTGTGCGAGGAAGGCAGACTATTTTTTGATAAACTGTCCACCAATGTGAGCGATTTCTGCAAAACGGAGAAGGAAGGATTTAAAAAGCCGGAATATTCCAGAATTGAGATTGAGACGGATGGACAAAACGAGCAGCATATTGGTGTATTGAAAGCATTCGCAGGTCATATTTTAAGAGGAACTCCATTGGTGGCAGAGGGAACGGAGGGAATCCGGGGGCTCACTCTGTCCAATGCCATGCATCTGTCCAGCTGGCTGGACCGCACCGTGGAACTGCCGTTGGATGAAGAATTGTTTTTACGAGAATTGAACAAAAAACGTGCCACTTCCAGAAAAAAGGAAGACACTGATATTGTATTTGATACGACAGGAACATATTAAGGAGGACAAAAGAATGACAGTAAAAATCACAGGTTTTGCAGATGAAATCGCACCGGAGCTGACAGCTCAGATCGCAGGTCTGAAAGGACTGGGAATGTCTTATGTGGAGATGCGCGGAGTGGATGGAGAAAATCTGATCTATCACACGGATGAAAAAGTGGCGCAGATCAAGAAGACACTGGATGAAAATGGAATCCGGCTTTCTGCCCTGGGATCTCCCTTGGGTAAAATTCTGATCACGGATGATTTCACTCCCCATTTTGAAGAGTTCAAGAGGGCAGTGGAGATCAGCCATAAGATGGAATGCCCGACGATCCGGATGTTCAGCTTCTATCTTCCGCAGGAGAGTGATCCGGCAGCCTATGAGGGCGAAGTCTTCGACAGGATCGGTAAATTCGTGGACTATGCCTCTGCGAATGATACACTGCTCCTGCATGAAAATGAAAAAGATATCTATGGAGCAATGGCTCCGGAATGCAAAAAACTCATGGATACCTTTTACGGGGATCATTTTAAAGCTATTTTTGACTTTGCCAACTTTGTACAGTGTGGGCAGGATACGCTGGAAGCCTATGAGATGCTAAAATCCTACATCGCTTATATCCATGTAAAGGATGCCTTGAAGTCAGACCAGAGTGTAGTTCCGGCAGGCTATGGTGACGGAAATGTGGCGGTGATCCTGAAGCGTCTGTCAGCCTCCGGATTTGATGGATTCCTGTCACTGGAACCGCACCTGTTTGAGTTTGAGGGTTTCCATGCACTGGAAAAGGACGGCAGGAGCATTGCTGTCAAAGAAAAGAAGGTACTCAGCGGTCTTGAGACATTTACCATAGCGCATGATGCTTTGATGAAGCTTCTGGACAACTGCATGTAATTCCCTTACGATGAGGGAGACTGCATCAGGAGGGCGCAGAGGCACCCACCTTCTCAATATACTCTGTGGGAGTATAGCCGGTATATTTTTTAAATACCTGGCTGAAATACTGTGGATTATTGCCGAATCCCACAGACCTGGCAATAGTTTTGATATTGTCATTATGATAGTACACCATAAGGCGGATGGCTTGTTCCATCCGCTTTTTGTTCAGGTAATCGGAAAAGCGGATGCCTTCCTCCTTTACAAATTGCTTGCTCAGGTAGCCGACACTGACAAAGAGATAGTTCTCTGCCAGCCATTTTAAAGACAGGGTCTCACAATCCAGATGGGCTTCCACGTAAGATTTTAAGAGGCTGATGTTGGCACCGCCCTTAGAGGAGGCAGCCTCGTCCTTCTCCTGCAGCAGTACGATCTCCGCCAGCTTCCGGATTTCGGAGGTCTGGGTACAGGAATACAGGCGGCGGAAAAAGTCACAGGCAATATCCAGCGGCGGCTCTTGTCCGGAGTTATCGGGATTCAGGAAAAGTCCCAGGGCGATATTCTTCGCAACATCCGGTGTCATGGAAGGAGTGAAGACGGAATCCAGCAGAGATGGAATATCCGTTTCGGCCGGGGAAGCGGTAAATGCCTCACGCAGCTTGGAAATCCGCCAGGGAGCGGCCATGTTGTTATGGAAGTCCCTGGTTTCTCCGGTTTCTGGGCGGATCAGCAGGATCCGTTCATAGCGGGATATCTTGGATATGATCTGCGCAAACAAATCTTCCGAAGTGTCACCGTGGAGAAAAGAGGTTTCAAAGGTTACACACTGTTGCGGATAATGCAGCTCCTCCAAAGACTGGCGGATCGTTTCCTGATGGGCCAGGGTGGGAGAGGACAGGACGAAAAGAGCACTGTTTTTTACATAAATCACAGGAAAGACACTTTCTGCTCCGCAGGAAAGCAGAATCCGCACGATATCCTTTAGAAAACTTTTCAGATAGGTTTCTTCTACAAAGGAACAGATACAGGCATATAGTCCCTTTTCGGGAAAGGACAGAAGTCCCTGATACTTTTTGAATACCTGGGGAAAATTATCAGGCTGATCCAATGCTTCCATAAGCAGCCCCTGTTCTAATGGCGACTGCATATCCTTCAGCAGAAGGGCCTGCTCCGCCTTCTGCTGTACCTCTTTTTGCTTTTTTTCTTCACGGATCGTATCCAGACAGTTGATCAGCTCCTGCTTGTCCGTGGGTTTTAAGAGATAGTAGCGGACCCCGTATTTCATGGCCTGCTTGGCATATTCGAATTCACCGTAACCGGATAACAGGATAAAAGTGATCCGGGAGTCGATGCGGGAGGCACGTTCGATCAGTTCCAGACCGTTCAAAATAGGCATCTTGATATCCGTGATCACAACATCGGGATAGTCATCACGGATCCGGTCATAGGCTTCCATTCCGTTTTTGGCGGTAGCAATCACCTCGTAGCCGAGGGAGGTATAATCGATCATGGAAGAAAGTGCTTCACGTATGATCTGTTCATCATCTACAATCATCAATCTGAGCATAAGAATCCTCTCTTTCTTTGGGAATGGACAGCAGTACAATGGCCATTCCGTCTTCATTGTATATAGATAAGCCGAACCGGTCGCCGAAGAGCAGCTTCAGGCGGGAGTTGATATTCACCAGTCCCACACCGGAACCCTGGGGAGTGACCTGCCTGTGTTCCAGCTTCCAGATGAGATCATCCTCGAAATGGGAACCGGTATTTGCTACGGTAATCTGGTAGACGGTGTCTTTTTCGGAAATGGTGACGGTGATATGACAGACATCGTCACTGAATTCCAGAGCATATTTTAATGCGTTCTCTACCAGAGGCTGGATACAAAGTGTCGGGACATAAATATGGGAAATGTCATCCGGCACATGCAGCTGGAAGTCCAGCCGGTCTCCGAAACGGATCTGCTGGATCCGGATATAATCCTTTAAAACGTCCAGTTCCTTTTTTAAAGGGATCAGGTCTTCTTTGCTGTTGACAGCAGCGCGGAACAGATTCCCTAGGGAACGGACCATGGTGGAGATGTCATCGGCACCGTATTTTTGCGCCATCCAGTTGATGGTATCCAGGGTATTGTAGAGAAAATGCGGGTTGATCTGCTGCTGCAGCATCTTGATATTGGTATCACGGAGCAACAGCTGCTTTTCATAGTTTTTATCCCGCAAAGTCTTTACATTGGATTTCATTTCGTCAAAGCTGACATGCAGCTGCCCGATCTCATCGGTACGGAGACTGTAATCGTAGTGAGCGGTGTCCTCCGGATCCGGGAGTCCCTGTCCGAAGCGGCGGATCTTCTCTACCAGAAGATCCAGATGGTGCAGTATCCTGCGCAGAAGCAACAGTGCCAGAAACAGAGCGATCATCACGACCACGGCGGAGAACAGGATCATCCGGATCAGAACGGTATGGATCGCAGAAAAGAGCGGATCGTAATCCTGAAAATACAGATAATTCCATCCGGTACGTGGAAAATCTCCCTGGATGACAAAGGTCTTTCGTTTATCTATGGAAAGAATAGAATAATGGCTGCTGCCATGATTCAGCGACTGCAGCAGGCTGGAATACTGTTCCGGATGGTAAGTCTCCTGTGGGTAAAACTGCGCATTTCCTGCAAACAGGATAAAACGGGAATGCGTGGAGAGAGAATATCCGGCATTCTCCAGGGCATCACTGATCAGCTGGTCCAGGTCGATCACTATGTACAGGTAAGCCAGATGATCCAGGGTCAGATGGCGAAGCTGCCGGATATCCCGGTAAAGTACGATGGTATTCCCGGGGGAAGCCGGTGCACTCCAGCTGGCACGCCCCTGGCAGGCTGCTGCATTTTCTGCCAGTTCCTCCAGAGGAAAAGCATCCAGATCGGAAGTATTTCCCATACAGATCAGTGTGTCGTCAGGAAGTACCAGACTGATGGATTTGATATAGTCGTCATCAAAAATATAAGGATAGAGAGCCTGATATATCGTCTGCTTTCTCTGGGCATTACGGATACTGGTGGGAGCATCCATGATATCGGTGAGATTCGTCTGAATGATGGTATCGGACAGGATCCGGGCAGAACCGGATTCCACGGTCTCCATTCTTGCAGAGACGAAGGAAGATACATAATTCAGAGACTGTGCATTGGAAGTATACAGCTCACGGGCATAATACTGGGAAAGAAGCTGAATGCCCACAACAAAAGCAAAGAACACAAAAAGCAATGTCGTTGACAGGATCAGTAGTATTTTCTTATATAAAGACAGATTATTAAAACGCTGTGATAAATTGCTCATGGAAAAACCTCCGTATCATGGTTATTATATAGTAAAAATATGGGAAGTTCAATTTTCATCCGTGGGAAGAAAACAAAAAGCCGTTTTTTGAACACTCAGAAACCTTTTTTTGAACACGAAATTATGCAAAATGCCATATGGAATATGGAAAAACTGAAAAAAGTATGAAAATGTGACGAAAAAAATGTAAGATTATGGTTAAAAAGCCATTTTTTTGCATCGACAGAACCGTTATTTAACTTTACCATTATGCAAAATGGACATAAAATAAATTCATCAAAACAACAACGAGGGATGTGCAGGACACATACCCGACAGATTGTATGGGAGGTATAACAAATGAAGAAAAGAATGATTGCAGGTCTTATGGCTGTATTGATGACCATGTCTCTGGCTGCATGTGGAAGCAGCGCAGGCAGTTCTGATGCATCTGGCACAGGCTCCGCTGCCACAGGTGATAACAGCGCAGCACAGGCTGCCAGTGGTGACAAAGTAACCCTGAGCCTTTGCTGGTGGGGCAACCAGACAAGAAATGATGTAACCAAGAAGGCAGTTGACCTTTACATGGAACAGAACCCCAATGTAGAGATCAAGGTAGAGTTTACCGACTGGTCCGGCTACTGGGATAAGCTTTCTGCAATGGCAGCAGGCGGCAACCTTCCCGATATTATCCAGATGGATTACTCCTATCTGCAACAGTATCAGCAGAGCGGCCAGCTTGCTGATCTGAGCCAGTTCATTGACAGCGGTGTCATTGACACCAGCATGATTGCAGACAGCGTTATCGATAGTGGATCTATTGATGGAACCTGTTATGCATTAAGCCTTGGCAGTAATGCTCCTATGATGGTATATGACAAAGAAATCGTAGAACAGGCCGGTGTAGAGCTTCCCGAGCAGCTGACCATCGAAGAACTGTATGATATCGGACAGACCATTTACGAGAAGACCGGTGTGAAGACCTACTACGATGGCGGCATCAATATGATGCAGATCATCGCAAGAACCCAGGGATCTCATTTGTTCGATGAACTGGCAGCAGGAACCAAGACTGCAAGCGAAACCCACTTCGCTAATGTAGATAAGTTCAACAAGGCAGAATCCGCTATTTCTCCTGATCTTCTGGCAGAGAAGAACCCGGATGTAGTAGAGACCAAGCCCATCATTGATGGAACCACATGGAATGACTTTTCTTATTCCAACCAGTACATCAGTATTGCCAACACAGCCGGTAGAGATCTGGGAATCACCATGTATCCTACTACCAGCGATGCAACCACCCAACCGATGTTCTTAAAGCCCAGCCAGTTCTTTTCTATTGCTGAGACTTCCCAGAATAAAGAGGAAGCTGCAAAATTCCTGGACTGGTTCACCAACAGTATTGAGTGCAACAATATCCTGATGGCAGAGAGAGGTATCCCTGTGAACAGTGATGTAGCAGAAGCGATCAAACCTAATGTGGATGAGAATTCCCAGAAGGTATTTGACTATATCGCAGAAGCTGTCTCTTATACACATCT
>OJQO01001070.1_pt1 | contig 8556 bp, 4 predicted proteins | sample 1598931 | NCBI WGS metagenome assembly OJQO01 (sample SAMN03922515, study PRJEB24848) | human gut metagenome | isolation source: stool sample | host: Homo sapiens | place: Germany | collected 2010-02 | reverse complement strand
GCCAATGCCCATATATTTTTCTTTATGTTCATAATGTATGCTTTCGTTTAGGTTTCGACACTATTTTTTCTTCGTCCAGAAAAGATCGACCGACTCGTTGTCCGTACCGCCCAGCAATGCCACCGCCTTGTCGTAATTGCTCTTGTTGAGGTTACGCTCGGTATAGGGATAGCGCAGCCGGCGCAGACCGCGGAAGTTGTCGGAGATAACGCCGCCGCTGAGGTTGTCGATGGCCGGCGCCAGTTCGGGATAGCCCGTACGGCGGAATTCGGCCCACGCTTCGAGTCCCATCGGGAAGTTTGCGATCCATTTCTGGGTGATGATGCGCTCCAGATTCTTCTCCGTGCCGTCCGCGTCGTTCCACTTGATCTTGACGTCCGTCTGACGGTCGTAGTTGTACTTCGCGCCGCGCGGATCGTTCAGATGTCCGGCGGGAACGAGCGTTTCATCGGCCAGATAGGCGTCGATGTCCTCGCCCGCCACGCCGTTCTGCTCCATCGACAGACGCACGCCGGCCTCGTAGTAGGACTGCGCCGTACCGCCTACGGTCCACTCTCTGAGCGCCATCTCGGCGCGCAGGAAATTGGTCTCGGCGGCCACGAAAATCGGCAGCGACGAGCCGGACTGCACGTTGGGCAGCGAATAACCGCTTACGGCCGATTTCTCGAATCCGGCCGTACCGGCGCGCATGCCGATATAGCGGGTGTTGTCGAAGGTCGATTTCTGGAAATAGGCTTCGCAGCGGGGATCGTCGTACCCGGTCATGTAATCGACGATCGAAGCATTGATTCGCAGGTCGCCCCACGACGCCGAAGCCAGCTGATAGGGATTTCCCTGCACGCCGGGACTCATCATGGCGTTCTGGGCGTTGGTCTCGATCAGGCCGGCGGCATGGCCGCAGGCGCTCTCGGCGGCCTCGCGGTCGTTCGAGCGGATCGCCGCACGCAGGCAGAGCGAGTTGGCCAGACGCGCCCAAGCCGTATAGTCGCCTGCGAAAATCGGATCGTTGTTAGCCAGCGGTTTCGACGCCGGATACTCCTGCGCATAGGCGTAGAGCGTGGTCGCCGCGCCCGCGAGGTCCTCGATGATATGCTTGTAGACATCCTCCGCCGAGTCGTACTCGACATAGAATGAGCCGTCGGCCACCTTGCTGTAGGGGATCGGGCCGTAGCAGTCGGCGACGCGCATCATCACGGCGGCGCGCACCAGACGGGCCATCGCGTAGTAGTGGCCCGACTTGCTGGTCGATTTCTCTATGTCGAAGAAGTTGGCGTAAATATCCTCGAACATCGTATTGTACGGCGTGGCGTTCCATGCGTCGGACGCATTGAACGTATCGAAGTTCTGACCGCCCCAGCGGTTCGACAGCGTGAAATATCCGCCCAGCGAGCCGACCATCTGATCGACCATCTGCGAGTCGTTCTGCTGCACGTACATCATGGCGTCGAGCATGGTGGGAATCAGCACGGCGGGGTCTCCCTTGTAAAGGGCATAGGGATCGGTGTTGTACTCGTCGAAATTGCCCGTACAACCCGCAAAACCGCATACCGTCAATAAGAGGCAGGTAAGTTTAATGATATTTTTCATAGCTTTGGTTCGGTTAGAATTGCAGTTTCACGTTAAAGCCGAAATTGCGCGTGCTCGGCTGCATGAAGTAGTCCACGCCCTGATAGTAGGCGTTGTCCGTCGCCGCCGAGATTTCGGGGTCGAACGGCGCCTTGCAGTAGATCATCCAGAGGTTCTTGGCGACGAATCCGACCGTCAGTCTGGCTTTGTTGCGGAACCACCGCGCCGGCAGCGTATACTGCAGGCTCAGCTCCTGCAGGCGTACGTTGGTGGCGCTGTAGAGGTAATAGGCTCCGTAACCGCCCTCGGCCGTCGAAATCGCCGAATAGTACTTCTGGGGATCGACGGTGCCGTAGTTGATCGGAATGCCGCCGCGGTCGCGCGCGTCGGCCGTGGCCTGCGACGCGCCGTAGTAGTCCAGCACGCCCTGCGTGGCCGAGTAGGTCAGGCCGCCGATTCGGGCCGTGAGGACCGCACCGAGTTCGATGCCCTTGTAGCCGAAGCTGTTGCTCCAGCCCATCGTGTAGCGGGGCGAGAGCTGGCCCACCTTGCGGAAGTCGGTTTCGGCGATCGAGAGGTTGCCCGTCGAAGGATCGATCTCGATGTTGCCGTTCAGGTCGCGCTTAAGCTCGTGATTGACGTAAATATCGCTCATCGAACCGCCCGGACGCAGGATGACCTGCGGCGCCACGTTGCTCGCGCCCAGCCAGTCCTTCTGAATCTCGTTGTCGGTGATGGTCTCGCCCGTCACGGGGTTCACTTCGCCGGCCGCCAGCCGCTTGATCTCGTTGCGGTTGAGCGTAAAGGTGTACGAACTGCTCCATGTGAAGTCGTTCCACTTGTTGTTGTAGCCCAGCGCCAGCTCGACGCCTTGGTTCTGCACGTCGCCGGCCTGTACGACCACTTGGTTGTAACCCGACGAAGAGGGCAGCGGCGCATAGATCGTCTGGTGGTAAGTGTTCGAACGGTAATAGGTCACGTCGAGGTTGATGTGGTTGAGGAAACGGGCGTTCAGGCCGATCTCCCACGACTTGGTATCCTCAGGCTTGAGGTTGTAGGCCGGATAGGTCGAAGGCTTGCTCCAGTTGTGGGTCTGGTTGTTGAACGAGTAGGCCGGATTGGAGAGGTAACGGGCGAAAGCCGACGCCACCTTCGAATACGACCCGCGCACCTTGAGGAAGGTGAACCATTCGGGCATATTCACCATGTTGGAAACCACGGCCGACAGACCCACCGAAGGATAGAAGAACGACGAGTTTTTGGAATAGGCCAGCTGCGAAGCCCAGTCGTTGCGGCCCGTCACCGTCAGGTAGAGCATCGAGCGCCACCCCACCTCGACCGAAGCGAAGATCGCCTGCGTCTGGTCGTGCCACCCCTCCTGCAGGGGTTTGAACTTCTCCTGATAGTTGAGGTTGTTCATGGCGAAATGGTTGGTCAGCAGCAGGTCGCCCGCCACGCCGGCCTGCTCGTAGCGCTGGTCGTTGATCGAAGCGCCGATGTTGGCGTTGAGCGTCCAGTCGTCACCGAAGGTCTTGTCGATGTTGAGCATCACGTCGCCGTAGAAACTGCGGTCGTGCTGCGTCTGGTCTTCGTAACCGCCGTTCGTTCCGCAGAAGGTGGTCAGCGTCGAGGCGTAGAGCTTCTGCTTGATGCGGTATTCCGAATTATCGACCCGCACGCGGCCCGAAACGTTCATCCAGTCGGTGATGTTCCACCGCAGCGATGCGTTGAGCATGTAGCGGCGCTTGCTCGTCTCGCGGTTCATGCGGTTCTGAATCCAATAGGGGTTCTGCAGCGAATGCGCGCCCTCGCCGTAAGGCCAGTACTGCACCATATAGCCGCGCACGGGGTCCCAGCGCTCGAAAAGGCGGATTTCGTCGAAGTCGTCGCTGCGCGGGAAGAGGTAGAGCGCGGGCAGCGGGTTGTAATACTTGCCCTGCGTCACCATGTTTTCGTCGTGCTGGATGATAAAGCTGGCGCCCAAGTCCAGTACGAGCTTGTCCTTGGCGAACGAGGTGGTATTGCGGGCCGTGAAGTTGTAGCGGTCGTACGTATTTTCGGGAATGATGCCCGCCGTATTGGTCGTCGAAGCCGAGATATAGGTCTGGTTCTTCTCGTTGCCCGTCGATACCGACACCGAGTTGATGATGTTGGTTCCCGTGTTGAAGAACTTCTTGGCGTCGAACGTGCTGGCAGACTTCTCACCCCAGTTCATCAGCCCCGAACTGGTTCCGTAGCTGTTCTGCATGTCGGGCAGCCGGTAGACCTTCGAAAAGGTCGTACTGTTGCTGACGGTCACCACCGTACGGTCCTTGACGCCGCGTTTGGTGTTGATGACCACCACGCCGTTGGCGGCGTCGCTGCCGTAAAGGGCCGCAGCCGAAGGGCCGGTCAGCATGTTGATCGACTCGATGTCTTCGGGGTTGATATCCGCGGCGCTCTCCGAACCGGCCTGTTTGGCATAGGTGCCGCCGTCGCCGCCGAAGCTGTGGTTATACATCGGAATACCGTCGATCACATAGAGGACGTTGTTGCCCTTCTCGATCGACTTCTCGCCGCGCATCACCACGCGCGCACTGGCGCCGGGGCCGCTCGCACCGCTGTTGATCTGCACGCCGGCCACCTTGCCGACCAGCGAATTCATGAAGTTGGCGTCCTTGACGGTCGTCAGCTCCTCGGACTTGACCTGCTGCACGTTGTAGCTCAGGGCCTTCTCCTGACGCTTGATGCCGAGGGCCGTCACCACGACGTTCTCCACCGCCACGGCCGAATCGCGGAGCGTAATCCGGAAATCGGTGCGGCTGCCGACGGTCACATCGACCGGCTCGTAACCCAAGTAGGTAACGATCAGGACAGCATTTTCCGCGGGGGGGGGAACTTGCGGCGAGAAGGAGCCGTCGGTATTGGTCGAGGCGCCCACGGTCGTACCTTTGACGATCACCGAAGCTCCGATCACCGGCGCGCCGTCGGCGTCGGTCACCACGCCCTTCACGGTCACAGGCCTGCGGTCGGCCTTCGAAAGCAGAATGTATTTGCCGTCGAAACGGTAGACCACGTCTGTTCCGCGCACCATCTGCGCGAGCGCTTCCGAAAGCGGGCGCGCCTCCACATCGACGCTCACGACGCTGTTGATGTCCACGTCCTTGTTCGACAGGAACAAATAATTGGTTTGGTTCTCGATTTCATTCATCACACGCTCCATGCTGACGCCCGACAGACGGATCGTCACCGCATTATTCTGAGCGTATGACCGTGTGGCATAGAACGATGCGCACACGACAAAAAAGAGTGTAAACAGGCATTTAATTTGCTGAATACGTTTTTTGTTCATACTTTTGCAATTAGTTAGTTGTTAGTAGGCTGGGTAGCTGATTAACGGCCGACCGCGGCTTGCGGATGTTGCGACCATCTGCAAGTTTTTTTAATTTGCCCCGGACGACCGGTGAGGGTCATTGTTCGGCTCTTCTCATAGGCAGTCTTTTCGTTTTTTTCAGGTTTATAAATTGGTTATCGTATGACGATCGTTCCGTTGTCTTCGCTGCGCGTATAGGTGAAATCCGAGGCCATCTGCAACAGGCGCAGCGCCGAATCGACGCCGTCCGAAATGCGGATCTTGCCGTGGTTGTAATCGACCTCCGGCATCCGGGCGCGGTCGATCCGTATCTTCACGCCGAAGCTCTTTTCGAATTTGTGCATCAGCTCCCCGAACGAAAGGCCCTTGATGCTGATCATCCCTTCGGTCCAGAGGTAGTCGTCCATGCTGCCGATCGCATTCAGGTTCAGCCGCCGCCCCGCCAGCCGCACCTCCTCGTTGGGCTTGAGGACGAACTGTTCGCCGGGCGTCAGGCGGTTGGTCACCTTCACGCTTCCGCGCAGCAGGGCCGCCGAGAACAATCCCTCGCGCTCCTCGGCCATCACGTCGAATTTGGTTCCCAGCACCTCGACGTCGCAGGCGAACGTCTCGACCACGAACGGATGCGCGGGATCGTGCTCGACATCGAACATCGCCTCGCCCGCAACCTTCACGCGCCGCTCGCCCCCGGCGAACACCAGCGGATACTCCAGCCGGGTTCCCGCATTGAGCCAGACCTTGGTGCCGTCCTGCAACTCCATGCTCAGGTACTGTCCCGCAGGCACTTCGAGCGCCGTCGTCCGCCGCGCCCACTCTCCGATCCGGTCGTCGGCAAGCATCCGCGCGAGACCGACGCCGACGACCGCCACCGCGGCCAGCTCCGCGGCATAACGCACGATGCGGCGCAGCGGAATGCGACCCAGTGAAATGCGCCGCGCCGCCTTCCTCGCAAGCGCAGGCGACAGCACGTCGGGACCGTAAATGACCGAAGCGGCCATCACTTTGTCCAACTCGTCCAATTCGCGCACATGCGCGGGATCGGCGTCGAGCCAGTCGAGCACCTGCTCCGTCTCGGCATCGGTCGCCGTATTTTCCAAATATTTATAGATAAGTTCCGGATTCATCTCTCTCTTCGTCTGTTTCTATAAAAACGAATAAGTGCGCCCGATTCCCAATCAGACGCACTTGGATTTGCTAAAAAAAATATTTTTAATAATTCACGCTCTCGAATTCAGGATCGCAAAATATTATCCGACAGCAACATAAGCAGCACGGGCAAATAATCCTTCAACGCCACGCGCAGCTGCTTCACGGCCTTTTCCAGTTCGAATTCGACGCGACGCACGGTGATGCCGTACTTTTCGGCGATCTCCTTGTAGCTCAGCTCCTCGAAGCGGCGGGCGACGAACACTTCGCGCGTCAGTTCGGGCAGGCGGTCGAGCGACTGCCGCACGATCGCGGCCACCTCCGCCGAGAAAATCTCCTCAGGATTGAACGCCTGCAGCGACCGTATGTCGGCCGCCAGCACCCGCCGCCGAAGCTCGTACACCTCCTGCTCGATCTTGGCATGCAGGCTTTGGGCGCGCAGCCAGTCGAGGCACTTGTTGCGGACGATAATCAGGATATAGGCCTGCAGGTTGGCATCGGCGGGAATCCGGCCGCGGTTCTCCCAAAAGGACATGAAGCTGTCCGAGACGAGATCCTCGGCCACCGCCGCGCTCCGCACGTAGCGGCACGCGATCGCTTCGAACCGCGCGCGCCACGTAGCGAACAGGCGGCCGAATTCGGCCGTCGTCATCGCAACGGACTCGCGTCCCTGTATTCGCACGGCGGTCTTCTCCACGTCCACTCCCGGTTTTATTCTACGATGATTTCATCCACGAACATATGCGCCTTCTGTCCGGCCGCGCCGTGCCATGCCGGAATCGGATCGACCGTACGGGCCACCACGCGCAGGTAGCGGGCCGAGGTTTCGGGGAAGAGCACCTTGAACGGCTTGACGCCGTCGGGGCTGCCGGCCGTCTCCTGCGGCACGGACATCAGCGCCGCCTCGGTGAACTCGCTGCCGTCGTCCGAGAGGTAGACCCCCACCGACGAAGGCGGGAAAACCCACTCGCCCTTCTCGACCAGCGATTCGACGGTCACCGCCGAATAGGGCTTCGCCCCCTGCATGTCGATCGTAACGTCCAGCGGCTCGTTCAGGAACCCGATCCACGCGCCGTTCGAATAGACGGGACCTCCGCGGTAACCGTCCACCAGCAGCGAAGCGCCGCCGTAGGTATATTTGAGCGTCGGCGCGGCGTTCAGCGCGATGCGCCGTCCGGTCGCCTTGTTGAAATCGAATTTCCGCGCATAAACCGGCGTCTGCATGCCTTCGCGCAGGGCCGCGGCCTTGAACGTGCAGCTTTCGCCGATGGTCACCGGCGCCTTGTAAAGCGGACTCGAAGCCGTGGGATCTGAGCCGTCGAGCGTGTAACGGATCGGCGCACCGCCCTGTGTGGTGAGGGTCATCACGACGCCCCCCTTCTCCGGATCGACCGCATACGAAGCCGTCACCCCGAAGATATGCTTGGCGAACTCATATCCCATCTGAGAATAGATTTCGTCCATCCTGAAACTGCCGATGAAGCGGTTCCAGTCCTTCGTTTCGGGCAGACACCACTGCACCTCGCTCAAGGCGGCCAGACGCGGCAGAAGCATGTATTCGAGGTGTTCGTCGCTCAAGACGTATTCGGTCCAGAGGTTGGCCTGCACGCCGAGAATATGTTTCTGCTGTTCGGGCGTCAGCTCCGGGAACGCCGGATCGTACGAATAGACCTGCTCCATCGGTATGTAACCGCCGATTCCGAACGGCTCGGCGTCGGTGTCGAGCGACTGGTAGTAGTCGAAATAGAAGTGCGAATTCGGCGTCATGATGACGTCGTGCCCCAACTTGGCCGCGGCGATTCCGCCCTCGCTGCCGCGCCACGACATGACAACGGCGTCGGAGGGCGCCCTGCCTTCCAGAATCTCGTCCCAGCCGATGATGCGGCGGCCGTGCTGCGCGAGGAATTTGCCGATGCGGTCGGTCACGTAGCTCTGCAGGTAATGCTCGGCGGTATGCTCTCCGTCGTCCTTCAGGCCGAGCTGGCGGATCTTCGCCTGACAGCGCGGACACTTCTCCCAGCGCACCTTCGGGCACTCGTCGCCGCCGATATGGATATACTCCGAGGGGAACAGCTCCATCACCTCGGTCAATACGCCTTCGAGGAATTCGAAAGTCTTCTCCCGTCCGGGGCAAAGCACATCGTCGGCCACGCCCCAGCGGCCCCACACCTCGTACGGACCGCCCGTGCAGCCCAGTTCGGGATAGGCGGTCAGCGCCGCCAGCATATGGCCCGGCAGGTCGATTTCGGGAATCACCGTAACACCCCGGTCGGCGGCATATTTCACCACGTCGCGGATCTCGTCCTGCGTATAGAAACCGCCGTAGGGCGTACCGTCATAGGTTCCCCACTCCTTGCGGACCACGGTGGCCTTGCGGATGCTGCCCACGGCGGTCAGCTCCGGATAGCGCTTGATCTCGATGCGCCAGCCCTGATCGTCGGTCAGGTGCCAGTGCAGCGTATTGAGCTTGTGTATGGCCATCACGTCGATAT
>OJQO01001066.1_pt1 | contig 8605 bp, 5 predicted proteins | sample 1598931 | NCBI WGS metagenome assembly OJQO01 (sample SAMN03922515, study PRJEB24848) | human gut metagenome | isolation source: stool sample | host: Homo sapiens | place: Germany | collected 2010-02 | reverse complement strand
GACGAAAATATTCCGGATCGTTTAGAGTTACGTTTATCAGATGCTTATGAAAACTACTCCGAAAATCCAGATCTGGAATTAAAAGTTACTATGTTGAACATTAATTCCGATCACAACTTCGAGCTTTTGAAAAACTGCCATGTCTTATGGGAATATTCTCAATATGTAACCAGAGTTCGTAAATATGCTACTATGATGTCTCTTAATGATGCAGTAAATTTGGCTATAACAGAATGTATTCAGGAGGGAATTTTGACAGAGTTCCTATCGCATAACCGCGCGGAGGTGTTGAAGGTGAGCATTTTTGAATATGACAAGGAAAAAGAAGAAAAATTAATTCGCAAAGCTGAATTCGATTATGGAAAAGCCATGGGACTGGCTGACGGCGTAATATCGCTTTTAGAAGAAAAAGGAAGACTCTCTGAAGACCAAATAAATAGCATTCGGCGCGAAACCCGTCCGGAAAAACAGACGGAATGGTTCAAACTTGCCATAAAAGTTGATACAATAGATGAATTTTTCAAAAAAGCAAATATAAAAAGACAGTAGCGGCTTTCGCCGTATAAAATCAAAAATAAGAGTCATTTGTCGTAAGCAAGCTTCCTCAAATGACTCTTATTTTTGATTTTGCATGGACTCATGTGCTATACCATCTTGAATCCCTTTGCCCTCAGACAGATTTCCACTTCCTCAGGATCTGCGGTATGCAGGATCATGACGGGGGTGGAAGAATCACGGTTGAAGGACAAGTAGGTATAGTCCACATTGACATTGCTGTCTAAGAGAGCTGTCAGCAGGGTATTCAGTGCACCGGGCTTATCCTCGATCTCTACAGCCAGGACATCCACGAAACGGCAGAGGTAGCCCTTCTCTGTGAGGACCTCTTTTGCCTTGTCAGGATCGGAGACAACCATACGGTTGATGCCGTACTCCGCACCGTCGTTGGTAACAGAACCCCAGATATTGATGCCTGCTTCATACAACGCATTGGTCATAGTCTGCAGGGCTCCTTTTTTATTCTCAGCATAAATAGATAACTGTTTTAACATTTCGGTATTACCTCCTCATTGCAATCTGACTGTTATGCAGTCTGTCGGAAACTTCCGACACTTTAATATGATAAAGCATTATTACAAAATAATCAACTCGGAGTTCGCATTTGACTAATGCTCTTTGCTAATTACTCTATTTTATAGATGTCGGGGGCAAAAACCCCCGACATTTATAATGTTCCATGGGAGAACAGTCCTACCGGTCCCTGAGGAGGATCCTTAGGATCCTTCGACTCCTCGGCAGCATCGCTTTTCTGCTCTGTGGATTCCTGTTCATGCTTCTCCTGTGCGGAAGTCTCTTCTTTTGCGGATTCTGCAGGCTGCTTTGCGGTATCCTGCGCCGGTGCAGTCTGCTCCTTTGCTTCCTGCAGGCTGTCTTCGAAAGTCAGGGGTTGGAAAGTTGAATCGGTGGAAGTCATGACCTGTTCCCCAATGGTCACATCCACGCTGTTGCCCTTTACTGCACTGCCCGCAGCATTTGTTTCTGTCACATCTTTCTTCTCTTCCTCTGGGTCAGGCAGTCCCTTCTCTCTGCGAAAGATCTCCATGAATTCCTTACCGGTGATGGTCTCACGCTCGATCAGGAACGCTGCCAGCTTATCCATCAGTTCTCTATTCTCGCGAAGCATCTGCAATGCCTGATCGTAGCTCTCCTTGATCATGGCAACGACTTCTTCGTCAATGGCTGCTGCCGTTTCATCACTACAGTTCAGCGCGGTTCTTCCCTCCAGATATTGGCTCTCTACGGTAGCCAGACCCACAAGACCGAAACGTTTGCTCATACCGTAGCGGGTGATCATGTTGCGGGCAATGGATGTAGCCTTCTCAATATCATTGGCTGCACCGGTGGTCACAGTGTCGAATACTACTTCCTCAGCGGCACGTCCACCCACCAGACCTACCAGCATATCCCGAAGTTCTGCCTCGGTATTGAGGTATTTTTCCTCCTCCGGCACCTGCATCACATAGCCCAACGCACCCATGGTACGGGGGACAATGGTAATTTTCTGTACCGGCTCGGAGTTTTTCTGTAAAGCGCTGATCAGTGCATGTCCCACTTCATGATAGGATACGATGCGACGTTCCTCTTTGCTCATGATGCGGTCTTTCTTTTCCTTACCTACCAGCACCTGTTCCACAGCCGCGAACAGATCCTTTTGGCTTACAAATTCTCTGCCTTCCTTGACAGCATTGATAGCTGCCTCGTTGATCATATTGGCCAGATCGGAACCGACCGCTCCGCTGGTAGCCAGTGCAATCGCATCCAGATCCACGGTCTCGTCCATCTTCACATCCTTGGAATGTACTTTCAGGATTTCCACACGGCCCTTGAGATCCGGCTTGTCTACGATGATACGGCGGTCAAAACGTCCGGGACGTAAGAGCGCCTTGTCCAGGATCTCCGGACGATTCGTTGCCCCCAGGATCAGGATACCTTTGGAACTGTCGAAGCCATCCATTTCGGATAATAACTGATTCAGCGTCTGCTCTCTCTCTTCATTGCCTCCACCGTACTTGGAATCACGGCTTCGTCCGATGGCATCGATCTCATCAATAAATACGATACAGGGCGCGTTCTTGGTCGCTTCCTTGAACAGGTCACGGACACGGCTGGCGCCCACACCTACATACAGCTCAATAAAATCAGAACCCGTCAGAGAGAAGAACGGTACATGTGCTTCTCCTGCCACTGCCTTGGCCAGCAAAGTCTTACCGGTTCCGGGAGGGCCCACCAGCAATGCTCCCTTGGGCAGTTTTGCACCGATCTTGGAATATTTCTGTGGATTATGCAGGAAGTCCACGACTTCCACCAGAGATTCCTTTGCTTCGTCTTCACCGGCCACATCCTTGAATGTAACGCCGGTCTCCTTCTGTACATATACCTTGGCATTGCTCTTGCCCACGCCCATGGGTCCGCCGCTTCCGCCCATTCTGCGGAACAGAAAACCTGCCACGATCCAGATCAGTACCACCGGCAATACCACGGTTACCAGAATCTCCATCAGGAAATTGGAAGTATTGCTGGTCACGCGATTCCCCTGTACATCATGCTCCTGCAATCTGGCTGTCAGGGTATCCAGATCCTCCATCAGCATTGTATAATATACAGTCTGGGACTGTGTCACCTTCTGGGTAATTCCATAGAAGCTGACATAACTGCCCGGTGCCGGGGTGGCTGCAGCTTCCTGCTTCAGCTGTACCGTCACCATGCCGCTTTCCTTATTTACCTCCACCGCAGCAACCTTGTCCGCTTCCAGATCCTTCAGGAAATCGGTATAAGATACTTCCGTTCCGGTATTGGTGCCGAAGAACGCATTATACAGCATCAGTACAACGATCACTGTCATCAGTCCCGACAGGATCAGCATCAGGATGCTGGGGCGCTTCGGTGAACCATTGCCGTTGCCTCCGTTACTGTTATTGCCGTTCCCGCCATTGTTACCGCTGCCGGGAGCTCCGTTGCCATTGCCTCCGTTGCCGGGGCCATAGCCGTTATTATATGACTCAATTAATTTTCTCATGTCATCTCCATTTTCTATTTTATACGCTATTGCACTTCCGTTATTTCAACTGCACAGGTGAAATCTGAGCAATCATATCTATTATAGAGATAACCTGTGGATAAATCAATAGCTCAAATATGAAAAAACTCTGAACTATTCCCGGAAATAACGAATACCCGGAAACCATGTTTTTCTACAGTTTCCGGGCATTCGCCAGCAACAAACAACTCACAACAACCAATTATATACTAACGCCCTTCAAACATAACGTTGATCTCCGATTGATACAAAGTCCAGGTATTGATCAGGGTATTCATACCTTCGTTGGGTGTCTGGATCTGCAGTGCAGCGTATTTCTGTTTCCAGTAGGCTGCCAGATCGGTGTAAACTGCGTCCACTCTTTTCAGATCGCTGTATTTTACCCGGATCCGTCTGCCCTCTTCACGATTGCCCTCGCCCAGCATGATCACAAAACGGGCTTCTTCGCCGGGCTGTAATTTGAAGTTCTTCTGCAAGCTGCCGCGGTGATTGCCACCAAGTTCTGTGGAACCTTCCAGAGTTCCTCTCTCCAGGCCTGCCGAATGATCTTCGGTACCATAAACTCCCAGGAATTTCTCTCTGACGCAGTCATAGCCGTCCGGTGTGAAGTTGGCGGTAAGATACTGATACCCTTTTTCTTCGTAGAACAAGTCCTCCTCGATGATGCCGTCTTCATAGGAAGAACCGGCACAATACAGACTCATCTGAAAATTCTGGTTGTCTATCATAATGTGATGGAACGAAAATTCCATGTAAGTAAATAAGGAAAGATTTCTAACTGCATCGGTGGTATTTTTCACCTTTACATCCCACAACAGTACATTTTCCCCGCGGGGAATAACCATGGTCTGTGAGGATGCCAGTCCGTCATATTCGCTCTCGTAGACGGTGTAAGACAGTCCGTGGCGGCAACGGTATTTTGCCTTGGATAAATCCTTGGCTACCGGCTGCCAGGAGATGGAATGGTAATCCTTCTTTTCATTATCCCTGATATATACATAGAATCCCGGGCGGTCCATGGGTACCCCATTCCCACGGAACCGGCTGATCCTGTGATACTCCGGTGTTTTGTAAAACAGATAACCTCCCGCCGTATGGTTGATGACCGCCGCCATGTCCTCGACACCCAGATAGTTCGTCTAGGAACAGGGCAGAGCCACGTTGTCGATGACGTATTCTCTTTTTTCATTATCGAAATAGCCGTATTGCAAAACGCGTCCCTCCCGTATATAGTTTTTTGCTTTTTCAGAACTTTTTTGTTCTGTATTTATTGTAATTTCATGTAACTATTCAGAGCCATGCAAAACTGCGTTCTGCGAATGCTTGCATTCAGGCAGATAAGCAGTTTTATATGGCGAAGTAACCACATGAGCAAAAGGAAGCTACGAAGTAGCGGTTTTGCGAATGGGGTTCTGAATAGTTACAATTTCATTATAAAAAAGGATCTCTTTGTTGAAAATTGCTCATTATGTGATTATTTGCTTAAAATTGTTAGATATAATAATGATTTCCAAAAAAAATTTTACTTTCCAGTAGATTTTTGGGAAACACTAAACTATAATAGAACATCATGGGATTTTAGTTGCAAAGATTCGCAGAGAAAGGTGTCAGCAATGTACAAGATAGGTTTTGACAATGACAAATACCTCAGCATGCAGTCTGAGAAGATCAAGGAGCGTATCGCAAAATTCGGCGGTAAGCTGTATCTGGAGTTCGGCGGCAAGCTGTTCGACGATTATCATGCATCCCGCGTATTGCCCGGTTTCCATCCGGACAGTAAGATCAACATGCTGGCACAGCTGAAGGACGAGGCTGAGATCGTCATCGTCATCAATGCAGCAGACATTGAGAAAAACAAGGTTCGTTCCGACTTAGGCATCACCTATGATCTGGACGTGTTACGTCTGATCGATGCATTCCGCGGCTACGGCCTGTATGTAGGCAGTGTGTGTCTGACCCGCTTTGCCGGACAGCCCAGTGCCATTGCTTATCAGAAAAAACTGGAGTCCCTGGGAATGAAGGTGTATCGTCATTATTCCATTCCCGGATATCCTTCCAATATTCCGTTCATCGTAAGTGATGAAGGTTACGGTAAGAACGATTATATTGAAACCACCCGTTCTCTGGTGGTGGTGACTGCTCCCGGACCCGGAAGCGGCAAGATGGCTACCTGTCTCTCCCAGCTGTATCATGAATACAAGAGAGGCATCAAGGCCGGTTATGCCAAATATGAGACCTTTCCAATCTGGAATATTCCGTTAAAGCATCCGGTAAACCTGGCTTATGAAGCCGCTACCGCAGACTTGAACGATGTCAATATGATCGATCCCTTCCACCTGGAAGCTTATGGTGAGACCACGATCAATTACAATCGCGATGTGGAGATCTTCCCCGTAGTCAGTGCTATGTTCGAGAAGATCATGGGCAGCTGCCCTTACAAGTCTCCTACTGACATGGGTGTCAATATGGCAGGCTTCGGTATTGTTGATGACGAAGCTGTCCGCGACGCCGCCAAACAGGAAATCATCCGCCGCTACTACCACACTCTGTGCCAGAAGCGCCAGGGTACCGCCAGTGACGACCAGATCTTAAAGCTTGAGCTTCTGATGAAGCAGGCAGGTGTCACCATCGACGATCGTGCAGTAGTCAGCGCAGCCAATATTAAAGCAGAGACCACCGGGGAACCGGCAGCTGCGATCCAGCTTCCGGACGGCAGAGTCCTCACCGGACGGACCAGTACTCTGCTGGGTGCTTCTTCCGCATTATTATTAAATGCCCTGAAAGCTCTGGCAGGCATTCCGGACGAAGTACAGCTGATCTCACCTACCGCCATCGGTCCCATCCAGGATCTGAAGACGAACTATCTGGGGAACCGCAATCCCAGACTTCATACAGATGAGACGCTGATCGCCCTTTCCATCTGTGCAGCTTCGGATGATACCGCGAAGGCTGCTGTGGAGCAGTTGAAGAACCTGAAAGGTTCCGAAGTGCACTCCAGCGTGATCCTGTCCCAGATTGACATGAATACCTTCCGCAAATTAGGTGTGAATCTGACATGCGAACCTCATTACCAGAACCAGAAGCTTTATCACAACTAAACATTTTGTCATGCTACTATAAATTATGGCAGTTATTGAGCGAAGGTGCTCCCGAAGGGGAGTTCTTCGCTCTTTTTATATGCATAGCTATTAAAAAAGCGAAGTAACCACCATGAGCAAATAACATGCAAGCATGTTATTCAGGAAAGCTCTGAAAGAGCGATTTTGCGAATGGAGACTGAATAGTTACTATATCAAAAGGAGGAGAAAATTATGGCAGTAAAGTACGTATTTGTGACCGGAGGAGTCGTATCCGGCCTCGGAAAAGGAATTACCGCAGCTTCCCTGGGAAGACTGTTAAAGGCAAGAGGTTATAAGGTAACCATGCAGAAATTCGATCCTTATATCAATATTGATCCCGGCACCATGAACCCGATCCAGCATGGCGAGGTATTCGTCACAGAAGATGGTACAGAGACCGATCTGGATCTGGGACATTATGAGCGTTTCATCGATGAGAACCTGGATAAGAATTCCAATGTCACCACCGGTAAGGTATACTGGTCCGTATTGCAGAAAGAGCGTCGTGGTGATTACGGCGGAGGTACGGTACAGGTCATCCCTCATATCACCAATGAGATCAAGAGCCGTTTCTACCGCAATTTTACGGATGACGAGACCCGTATCGCCATCATTGAGGTCGGCGGTACTGTAGGTGACATCGAGAGCCAGCCTTTCCTGGAGTCCATTCGTCAGTTCCAGCATGAGGTTGGTCATGATAATGCCATTCTGATCCACGTAACACTGATTCCTTATCTGAGCGCTTCTCAGGAACTGAAGACCAAGCCTACCCAGGCCAGTGTTAAGGATCTGCAGGGCATGGGCATCCAGCCGGATATCATCGTCTGCAGAAGTGAGCATCCTCTGGATCAGTCCATCAAGGACAAGATTGCTCTGTTCTGTAACGTACCTGAGAGCCATGTATTACAGAATCTGGATGTGGAATATCTGTATGAGGCTCCGCTGGCAATGGAGAAAGAGCATCTGGCACAGGTGGCCTGCGAATGTCTGCATCTGGATTGTCCGGAACCGGATCTGACCGACTGGAAGAAGATGGTGGAGGCACTGCGTCATCCTACCGACGAAGTACAAGTGGCTCTGGTCGGAAAATATGTCTCTCTGCACGACGCCTACATCAGTGTTGTGGAAGCACTGAAGCACGGCGGTATCAGCAATCATGCCACGGTGCATATCAAGTGGATCGATTCCGAGACGGTTACGCCGGAAAATGTAGAAGAATTATTAAGTGACTGCAACGGTGTCCTCGTACCCGGCGGCTTCGGTTCCCGCGGTATCGAAGGCAAGATCCTCGCAATTCAGTATGCAAGAACTCACGGTGTGCCTTTCCTGGGATTGTGCCTGGGCATGCAGCTGACCATCGTAGAATATGCGAGAAATGTCATCGGTTATGCAGATGCGCACAGTGTAGAACTGGATCCTAACACTACACATCCCGTGATCGCTCTGATGCCGGATCAGAACGGTGTGGAGGATATCGGCGGTACCTTAAGACTAGGTGCATACCCTTGTGTGCTGGATAAGGATTCCCGTGCTTACCGGCTCTACGGACAGGAGAACATCTCTGAGAGACATCGTCATCGTTACGAGGTCAACAACGATTACCGTGCCGTCCTCACCGAACACGGTCTTCGTCTGTCCGGTCTGTCCCCTGACGGACGTATCGTGGAGATGTGCGAGCTTACCGAGCATCCCTTCTTCGTAGCCACCCAGGGACACCCCGAGCTCAAGTCCAGACCCAACAGACCCCATCCGTTGTTTAAGGGATTCGTGGAGGCGGCTCTGGAGAATAAGCACCGGAAGTAAATTGAAAGTTAGTTAAATACATTGGCAAAATCCACGAACTCCCGGAGCATGCGATACACATGTCTCGATGTAAGGTCTCCGGATGTGA
>OJQO01001052.1_pt1 | contig 8720 bp, 10 predicted proteins | sample 1598931 | NCBI WGS metagenome assembly OJQO01 (sample SAMN03922515, study PRJEB24848) | human gut metagenome | isolation source: stool sample | host: Homo sapiens | place: Germany | collected 2010-02 | reverse complement strand
AACCTACGATGGGGGAGTCAAAGTCCCCTGCCTTACCGCTTGGCGATGGCGCATCGTGCAAAACAGTATATCATATTTTCCGGATTTTCACAAGAGGCACCGGCATGTTTTCTTCCGCGCGGAGGCAGATCTTCTTTCATGAAAAATTTTTGGGGATTCGCTGAAAAACCTTGCCAAACTGTTGCGGTTGTGGTACGCTGTGGGTGCGCAGCCATTCAAGGCCGTGCCGGAATGCCGCCCCCGCCGGGCAGGCACCGCAAGCGCTGCGGGGCACGGTCACTCCCGGGAAAGTGAGGAATTTTATGAAAAAAATCTTCCGAGCATTGACACTCTGTCTGGTCTTGCTCAGCCTGCTGTGTGCGGCAGTGCCTGCCGCCTTTGCCGCAGGAAATAAAGAGGACGCCTTTTATACCATCGGTCTGGACGCCTGCGGCGGTGTGAGCTCCACCGTGGTGGTCACCACCAATCTGGACGGCAAACTGACCACCCTGCCGGAGTCTCCCACGATGGACGGCTACACCTTCAACGGCTGGTACACCGAGCCGGTGGGCGGCAGCCGGATCACCACCGCTACCGTGTTCACCGGTGACACCACCATTTATGCCCAGTGGACCGCAAAGTCCAGCTCCGCCAGGCCCACGACCCCTACCCTGCCCGTGACCGGCGGTCCTGCCCTGCAGAAGCATCTGGGCACCCTGCTGGTGGCCGGCATTCTGGTCACGCTGGTGGTCGTGGCCGCCGTCTGATTTTTACATTTTGGAAAAACATGCACTGATTTTACGAAAGAAAGGAATTCCCATTTATGATGACCGAAATGAAACTGCCCGCCTGCTATGCCGTGATCGACGAAAACGAGATGACCTATCTGGACGGCGGTGCCACCATTGCCGACAGCGACGCTTACAAGGCATTCCTGAACGTGGGTCAGGTCTTTAACCAGCTGGCCCGCATCTTCTCCGGTGCAAGTTCCATTATCAACAACATCAATGTGATCTACAAGTCCGTCGTTGAGCTGAACAATCTGCTGGGCGGTTTCATCAAGAAGTAAACATTCTGCCGTAAAAAGAGCACCCTGTTTTCCGCGCAGGGTGCTCTTTTTGCGCAGCCTGAGGATTTTGTGCGCGATTTTCAAAAAATATTTTTTGAAAACCCACTGCAACGCCATTTTTGTTATGGTTTTGTTGCATTTCGTCTGGTAGAATGCTGTATGTATGGATGTTCGGAGTTTTGACGAATTTCTGTACGAAAATCGCTTTTTCGCGCAGCAGGGCCCGTACCGGCCCTGCAACGCTTTTGATACGGAGGTGCCGTTATGGCAGACCGTGAACTGCGGCATATGCGCCGCACTGAACTGGTCGAGATCATCTTTGCGCTTAAGCAGAGCGAAGATCAGCTCAAAGCCGAAAATGCAGATCTGACCGCCAAACTGGAACAGCGGCAGATCCATCTGGACAGTGCCGGGTCCATTGCACAGGCCGCTCTGGAACTGAACCATGTGTTTGAGGCTGCGCAGGCAGCCGCCGATGACTATCTGGCTTCGGTGCGGTCGGTCGACCGGGACGCCCTGCAGGCACAGGCAAAGGCCGAAGCAGACCAGATCCTTGCACAGGCCCGGGCCGAGGCGGAACAGCTGAAGGCACAGACCAAGCGGGAATGTGACGCCCTGACCGAGGCAGCAGAGCACAAGCGTGCCCAGACAGAGGCCGACTGTGCCGCCTTGCGGGCCAAAACGGAACAGGAGATCGCGGCACGGCGGGCTGCTTTTGAGCAGAGCACCCGTGAGCTGCTGCGCAGCCGCTGTGACACCGATATCCTGCCGGAAGAAGGCAAGGTAAAATGAAATCAACCGAGATCAAATTTACGGCCATCCCCTCCACAGAGGAGGTAAAGGCCGAGCGCGACCGTCTGGCCTACCGCAGCCGGTACGGACGGGTACTGCGCAGCACCATTTATGCGCTGGTGGTGGTGGCCGCTGTGGCCGTGCTGCTGGCCACCCTGTTCCTGCCGGTGCTGCAGGTGTCCGGCGACAGCATGAACCCCACGCTGGAAGACAAGGACATTCTGCTGCTGGTCAAGTCCGACAGCATGAAAACCGGTGACCTGTGCGGCTTTTATTGGCAGAATAAGCTCCTGCTCAAGCGTGTAATCGGCCAGCCCGGTGACGTGATCTCCATGGACGAGGACGGCCATGTGACCGTGAACGGCACTGTGCTGGACGAGCCTTATGTGGACGAGCTGGCACTGGGCGAATGTGACATCCGGTTCCCCTATCAGGTGCCGGAGAACCGGTATTTTGTGCTGGGCGACCACCGCTCGGTGTCCATCGACAGCCGCAGCAGTGTGATCGGCTGCGTGGAAAAAAGCCAGGTCGTGGGGCGGGTGTTCCTGCGCATCTGGCCGCTGAACCGCCTTGCGGTTTTCTGATTTGTGCCTACGGAGCGGGCAAATGCGTCCCGCCTCCGAAGCAATGTTGTGTGCATAAATTTCCCCCATCTGGAAAGGAGCGAATCATCCCCTCATGAAAAAGACGTTCAAAAAACTGTTTGCCGTACTGCTGGCAGCAGCGCTGGTACTGGCCATGGCTGTACCTGCCTTTGCAGAGACCAATGCCCCCAAAGGTTCCATCACCATCAGCAAAACGGTGAAGGACGAGACCTACACCATCTACCGCATGTTCAAGCTGGACAGCTACAACGCTGAAAGCAATACCTATTCCTACACCGTAGAATCGGCTTGGGAGAATTTCTTCAAGACGGGTGCCGGTAGAAACTACATCACCCTGGACGGCCAGAACCACCCCACTTGGACGGCTGCTGACGAAAACGATTCCACCACTGTTGCCGCATTTGCTAAGGCAGCTCTGGCCTGGGCAGCTGATAAGAAGATCTCTGGCACTAAGGAAACCGCAACTGGTGATACCGTCACCTTCTCTAACCTGGACCTGGGCTACTACCTGGTGGACAGCTCTCTGGGTGCTCTGTGCGGCCTGAATACCACCAATCCCGATGCCACCATCAAGGAAAAGAACGAAAAACCTGAAATCAAGAAGGAAGTTCAGACAAGCACCGGTGACTGGGGCGACAAAAACAACGCCAAGATCGGTGATACCGTAGAGTACAAGGTCCAGATCACGGTTGCTGACGGTGCTCAGACGTACACTGTCACTGATACCATGAGCACGGGCCTGACCTTCAATAGCGGTTCCCTCAAGGTTACCGCCAATGATGTTGTGACCACCGATTATACACTCACCCCTACCACCAACGGCTTCACTCTGGTGCTTCCTGAAACCTACGTCAGCACTCTCACTAAGGGTACCACTATCATGGTGACCTACAATGCCACCCTGAATAAGGATGCTGTCATTGATGGCGATGGCAACACCAACGAGGTCAAGCTGGGCTACGGCAATCATCAGAACACTGTTCCCAGCAAGGTCACCACCAAGTCCTATCAGTTCGACCTGGTGAAGGTGGACGGCACCACCAACAAGCTGCTGGACGGTGCTGAGTTTGAGCTGGCCGATGGCGAAACCAAGCTCTCTTTCGTAAAGGACGCTAACGGCAACTATCGTGTGGCTGCCGCTGGCGAGGAGGGTACAACTACTACCATTACCGTCAAGAACGGCAAGGTCAACATTTACGGCCTGGCAGGCAAAACCTATACCCTGACCGAAACCAAGGCTCCGGACGGTTACAACAAGCTGGTAACCCCCGAAACCGTAAACCTGACCGATGGTTCCAAGGCTTCTGCCACCATCGAAAGTGAGACCTATGTAGACGGCGGCGTTGTGGTCAAGAACAACGCTGGCACTGTGCTGCCCAGCACCGGCGGCATGGGCACCACCCTGTTCTATGTCATCGGCGGCGGCTTGATGGTGGCAGCAGTCGTGCTGCTGGTCACCAAGAAGCGCATGGAGCACAAGAACTAAGCAACCATCCCTGAAAACACCCGGAGCGGGGGCGACCAACTCGCCTCCGCTCCTTTTTCACAGCACAGAGGGCCTTGCCATGAAAAAGCACTCCGGAACCATCCTGCTCGTCCTCATTTTCTTTGTGGGCCTTGCGGTGATGCTCTACCCTACCATCAGCGATTACATCAACCAGCGCAACCAGACCAGGGTTGTGAACAGCTACGCCCAACAGGTGGACGGTTTGTCCGACGCCGACTACACGGCCTATTTTGATGCCGCCGACGTCTTTAATCAAAAGATCGCCGCCGACCCGGATGCCCTGTACCACACCGACCGCTTTTCCACCTACAGCACCACGCTGGACGTGACCGGCACCGGCATTATGGGCTACATCACCATTCCTCGCATCGGAGTGGAGCTGCCCATCTATCACGGCACCAGCGACGCTGTGCTGCAGGTGGCCGCAGGCCATCTGGAAGGCACCAGCCTGCCGGTGGGCGGCGAGAGCACCCACGCCGTGATCTCGGCCCACCGCGGCCTGCCCAGCGCCAAGCTGTTCACCCATCTGGACCGGCTGGAGGTGGGCGACACCTTCACCATCACCGTGCTGGACCGGGAGCTGACCTACGAGGTGGACAAGATCTCCATCGTGCTGCCCACCGAGGTGGACGAACTGAAGGTGGTGGACGGCAAGGACTACGTCACCCTGATGACCTGCACCCCCTACGGCATCAACACCCACCGGCTGCTGGTGCGCGGCCACCGTGTCACCGCCCCGGAGAACCTCAAGCGCATCCGCGTTTCGGCTGACGCCACCCGCATTGAGCCCATCCTCATTGCGCCGCTGCTGGCCGTGCCGCTGCTGCTGCTTTTGCTCATCGGCCTGCTGGTCTCCGGCAGAAAACGCAGACAGAAATGACCAAAGCCGCCTGAAATCCCCCCCGGCATAGACAGAGCAACCCCAGAGCTCTGTTTGTGCCGGGGGTATTTTCTCTCACAAAAAATTCGCCGTTTCGTAGCTGAAACGGCGAATCAAGTCTCTATTCTTTTACGGTGTGCGGATTATTTTTTCAGACGATGGTGCAGTATCACATCCTCTGCAAACCGAAAGACCGGGCGCTTCTGCCGGAGCTGTCCCTGCGGAACCAGGCGTGACCCCGGTGTTCACTCCACCAGCGCCACGGCCACGTCGTTGACGTTCGTGCCGGTAGCGCCCGTGCGGATGAGCCCGCCCACCGCCTGCAAAGCATGGTAGGCGTCGTTGTCGGCGAGGGTGCGGTACACGTCCCGCCCGGCAACGCGAAGGGCGGCTTCCGTCTCGCCGTCCACATAGCCGCCGGCGGCATCGGTGGGGCCGTCGGTGCCGTCGCTTCCCACCGAGAACACACAGCAGTGTTTCAGCCCGGCCAGCGCAGGAGCCGCCGCAAGAGCCAGTTCCTGGTTGCGCCCGCCCAGGCCCTTGCCGGTCAGGTGCACCACGGTCTCGCCGCCTGCAATGTAAGCCAGCTTCCGGCCTCCGCCCGCATGGGTGCGGACCACCGAACCAAGGAAGCTGCCCGCCTCCCGCGCCTCGCAGCAGAGCCGGTCGGTGAGAAGCACCGGCTCATACCCCAGCGCACGGCAGGCCGCAGCGGCCGCCGTGCACAGCTCCCGCACACTGCCGGTGATGCGGGTGGTCACGTTGGTCAGAGCCTTGGGGGTCTCCTGCCGCAGCAGCACCTGTGCCGCGGTCGACAGGCGCAGGTGGTATTTCTCAGCAATGGCGATCGCCTGCCCGCAGGTGGAGGTGTCCGGCACTGCCGGGCCGCTGGCGATCATATCCAGCGGGTCGCCCAGAATGTCGCTGAGGACGATGCTGAACACCTGTGCCGGGACGCAAGCCTGCGCGAACCGCCCGCCCTTGACGCCGGACAGACGCTTGCGGATGGTGTTCATCTCCACGATGTCTGCGCCGCTGGCCAGCAGCTGGGACGTAATGTCCTGCAGCTCCTCTGCAGGGATGAGCGGCTTTTCAAACAGTGCACTTCCGCCGCCGGAAAGCAGGAACAGCACCGTGTCCTCTGGCTGCAGGCCCTGCACCAGCTCCAGCGCCTTCTGGGTGGCGGCAAAGCTGTTGGCGTCCGGCACCGGGTGGCCTGCCTCGCAGCAAGTCACACCGGGGATCTTCCCTTTTACATGGTCGTATTTGGTCACGACCACACCGCCGTCCACATGTCCCAGCACGGCAACGGCAGCATGTGCCATCTGCCATGCGGCTTTTCCGGCGGCCACCAGCACCGTGCGCCCTTCCGGGTGAAAATCCTTCAGCGCACGGCGGACCGCCTCGTCCGGCAGAACCGCCCGGATGCTGGCTTCCACGATCTGATCCGCGCAGCTGCGTAGCGTTTTTTCCATAAACAAGAGCTCCTTTCGTTTCCGGTCCGCGTCCGACACGGCAGGCCGGTCCATCCGGCTCCATTATACCGCAGAACCGGTGTTTCGGGAATATTGAAAAAGCAGAGCGCTCCCCTTCTGCGGGACGCTCTGCTTTTCTTGTCAGGTCTCTTTCTGCAGCTCTTTGTCGATCAGCCCCTGCAGGCGCTCGGTCTCTTCCGCTACATAGGCTCTGGCATCGATCTCCACCGGCTGGAAGTAGTAGCCCAACCGGTCCTCGTCGAGCGGTTGGACCGTGATCTCTGTCCCGTCCGGCACCCCCAGCATGGCAAGCTCATAGGCGGCCAGCTGCTTTGCCAGTACGGTTCCTTTCGTTCTCGAACGACTCCGCCCTCTGCGCCGACGCTGTGCGTTCCTACACCAAGAACCGGCTGGTGCGGACGCTCAGCCCGTCCATCAACCTGTTCCGCGCCGCAGCGTTCTCGCGGCAGATGTCGCTGTTCTTCAAGTACCACATCAACGGCCTGCTGCAGGGGCTTTGGGTCAGCATCGTCTACGCCGGCGGCGACGACGTCTTTCTGGTCGGTGCCTGGAACCACACCCTGCAGGCCGCCCTGCGCATCCAGAAGCACCTGCGCAGCTACACCTGCGGGGCGCTGACCATCAGCGCGGGCATCGCAATGTTCAACGAACATTATTCCATCCGCGCCGCAGCCAAGCAGACCGCCGCACTGGAGGAGCTTCTCATCTCTGCCGATACGGACGCCCTGCGCATCAGCGATGCCATGCCCTGGCGGGGGGATTCCTTTTACCTGCCCAAGCCGATCGCCGCATCCACATCCCCTGCCGAGCTTTCCACCGTTGAGCGCAAGGCGGTCAAAAAGCTTGCCTGGATCCCGGTCTCCAAATTCGACCGCTACACCGCCAGCCTGCACAGCGGCACCTACCCGCTGGACGAGCTGGACCAGAGCTTTGGCCAGGCCTACGAGCAGACCAAGGCCAGCGTGACCGACGGTGCCGGCTGACGCTGGACCAGAGCATTCTCAACCGGTATGCCCATCCCATTACAAAGGATGCCCTGCTGGAAGCCATCGCCGAGTTCAGCCGCTTTTATCAGGATGCCTTCCTGTCGCACTTCCCGCAGGGCCACCCCGTCGCAAACATTCCGGACACCCCGCATCTCATCCTTGGCGGCGGCACCGGTTTCCTCTCCAAAACGGTCGGTTACCCTTACCTGAAGGACGATTATGCCGCCGTCCTGTTCAAATCCCGCTGCTCCTGCAGCATGCACCCCTGTAGACATTCCTACCGGGTGGGACCCTCGCACTAATCAAAAGCCCACTGGGCTTTTGATTGCCCCGCCTGCGGCGCGGCCCGTGCTCTTTCAAATCCCGTTGCGGAGATTAAAAAAGACCAGTACACGAATGTGTTACGACTTCTCCCTGGGTAGACTTTCCTACTGGTTGGGACCCGCGGGCTAAACAAAGCCATGCTATGGCTTTGTTTACGGCATTTCATGCCGCCGCCCTGTTCAAATCCCGGCTCCGACAAACAAAAAGCAGACACACAAACGTGTGTCTGCTTTTTTTGGTCGGAGCAGCGGGATTTGAACCCACGGCCTCCTCGTCCCGAACGAGGCGCGCTACCAACTGCGCTATGCCCCGAAAATACCGCAGCCGGAAGGCGACTGCGGTTTTCTGGTTGGGGATGAGAGAATCGAACTCCCACAAGTAGAGTCAGAGTCTACCGCACTACCACTATGCAAATCCCCATTATTCGGTTTGTCAGGAGCGGCTCGGCGCTGCTGACAAGGGATATTATACCCGAAGAGTGTGTCCTTGTCAACCACTTTTTTGCTTTTTCCGCAAACTTTTTTGCCAGGCGCTTTTGCAGCACGGCAGCATGTAAAATTTTGTCCAGATGGCTTGACACCCACCCGCATTCGGAATACTCTTATACTATAAATAGTGTGCTCAGGGTCAGCGGCCCTGAAGCTCAGAGGAAAGAGGGCTTTTGAATGAAAAAACGTGTTGGTATCCTGACCTCCGGCGGCGACTGTCCGGGCCTGAACGCCACCATCCGCGGTGTAGCAAAAGCACTGTACGCCCGCATGGGTGACAACGTGGAGATCGTCGGCATCCTGAACGGCTACAGCGGCCTGATCAACGGGGACTACAAGGAGATGTCCGAGGACGATTTCCGCGGCATTCTGACCCTGGGCGGCACCATCCTGGGCACCAAGCGCACGCCTTTTAAAATGATGCGCGTTGTGGAGGATGACAACGTCGATAAAGTGGCCGCCATGAAAAAGACCTACAAGGACGCCAAGCTGGACTGCCTGCTTTGCCTGGGCGGCAATGGCACCCACAAAACAGCCAACCTGCTCTCGCAGGAAGGGCTCAACATCATCGGCCTGCCCAAGACCATCGACAAC
>OJQO01001009.1_pt1 | contig 9041 bp, 7 predicted proteins | sample 1598931 | NCBI WGS metagenome assembly OJQO01 (sample SAMN03922515, study PRJEB24848) | human gut metagenome | isolation source: stool sample | host: Homo sapiens | place: Germany | collected 2010-02 | reverse complement strand
AAAGAGATTCAGAAGCAGGTATTGCGGACGCCTGCGGTGTGGATTCTCGCGGCCGCGAGCGCATTCATGTACATATCCCGCTATGCCATCAACGGGTGGGGCGTGTTGTTCCTGCAGGAGGCGAAAGGCTTCTCCGATGCACAAGCCATATCCATCGTATCGATAAACGCCCTGCTGGGAATCATCGGAACCGTATTGTCCGGATGGTTTTCCGACAAGCTGTTCAAGGGGGACCGGCATATGCCCGCCCTGATATTCGGCGTACTGAATTCCGTGGCGCTGATTCTGTTCATATACGGCGGCGACGCATTATGGGTGAACGTCCTCAGCATGGTGCTGTTCGGCATTGCGATCGGCGTGCTGATCTGTTTCCTCGGCGGGCTGATGGCCGTAGACATCGTGCCGCGGAAGGCGACGGGTGCCGCGCTGGGAGTGGTAGGCGTGGCCAGCTACATCGCGGCGGGACTGCAGGACGTGGCGAGCGGATGGCTCATAGACGCAAACATTACGGTGGCGGAGAACGGCGAGAAGATATACGACTTCTCGCAGGCGGCGATCTTCTGGATCGCGGCATCCGTGATTTCGTTCCTCCTCCCGCTCCTCAACAGAAAGAAAAAGCAGGCCGCATAGCAATTCCGAATAACCGGAACCTATAGACAGACCGAAAAACGGCCCAAACACGGCCCAACAGACAAGCCGCCCGGTTCATTCGAGAACCGGGCGGCTTTATCGTCAGGGCATTTCACCTCCGATCAGGGTATTCACCCTTCACAGGCCCCTACTCCCACTCGATCGTTGCGGGCGGTTTCGAGGAGATGTCGTAGACTACGCGGTTCACCCCCTTGACCTTGTTGATGATGTCGTTCGACACATTGGCGAGAAACTCGTAGGGCAGGTGCACCCAGTCGGCGGTCATGCCGTCCGTCGAAGTCACGGCGCGCAGCGCGACGCAGCTTTCGTAGGTGCGCTCGTCGCCCATGACGCCCACGCTCTTCACGGGCAGCAGAATCGCGCCCGCCTGCCACACCTTGTCGTAAAGACCCGCATCGCGCATGGCTTCGATATAAATCCTGTCCACGTTCTGCAGGATTTCGACCTTTTCGGGCGTAATATCGCCCAAAATCCGGATCGCAAGACCGGGTCCGGGGAAGGGATGACGGCCGATCAGCTGCTCGGAAATACCGAGCGAACGTCCCACGCGGCGCACTTCGTCCTTGAAGAGCAGGCGCAGCGGCTCGACGATCCGCAGGTTCATCTTCTCAGGCAGGCCGCCGACGTTGTGGTGCGACTTGATCGTAGCCGAGGGACCGTTCACCGACACCGATTCGATCACGTCGGGATAGATCGTCCCCTGCGCCAGCCAGCGCACCTCCTTGATCTGGACAGCCTCTTCGTTGAACACTTCGACGAAATCGCGGCCGATGATCTTGCGTTTGGTTTCGGGATCGCTGACGCCCGCCAGATCGCCGAGGAACTTCGCGCCGGCCTTGACGCCCTTGACGTTCAGGCCCATGTTCTTGTAGGATTCGAGCACGTCCTCGAACTCGTTCTTGCGCAGCAGGCCCGAATCCACGAAAATACAATAGAGGTTCTTGCCGATGGCCTTGTGCAGCAGCACGGCCGCCACCGAGGAATCGACGCCGCCCGAAAGTCCGAGCACGACCTTGTCGTCGCCCAGCTTTTCGCGCAGTTCGCGCACGGTGGCTTCCACGAAACTCTCCGATGTCCACTCCTGCTTGCAGCCGCAGATACCTGCGACGAAGTTTTTCAGCAGCTGCATGCCGTCGGTCGAATGGTACACTTCGGGGTGGAACTGGATGCCCCACGTCTGCTCGCCCTCGACATGGAACGCCGCGACGCGCACGTCTTCCGTGCTGGCGACGATCTTATAGTTCGCCGGAACCGACGTGATCGTATCGCCGTGCGACATCCATACCTGCGTGGTTTTGGGCAGGCCGCGCATCAGCGCGTCGTCAGCATCGCCCACCGTGAGCATGGCGCGGCCATATTCGCGGCTGGGGGCGGGCTGCACCTCGCCGCCGAAGGCCGATGCGAGGAACTGCGCGCCGTAGCAGACGCCCAGCAGGGGCAGTTTGCCCTTAATGGCCGAAAGATCGGATGTCGGAGCGTTCTCGTCCCGTACGGAGAAGGGGCTGCCCGACAGAATCACACCCCGCACCGAAGCGTCGAGCGCCGGAATCTTGTTGAAGGGGTGGATTTCGCAATAGACGCTCAACTCGCGCACACGCCGCGCGATGAGCTGCGTGTACTGCGAACCGAAGTCGAGAATCAGGATTTTTTCCATAATATAACGTAAGTCCGACGAATCTGGGTTCATCAATTTCGGAAGGTTTACAAGCCATGAAACTCGTCGGACTCACGTTACGGCGTCTCAGACGCCGGTTTCATGCTTAAAATCCCTCTTGATCTCCCTTTGTCAAGGAAGACTTCGAATCCTTTAATTACTATTTCTTTACCGGACGGTTGTAGCTTCCCGAAAGGCGCATTTCCGCAGCGAAAGCCTCCTGCCCCACTTCGCGGATACGTTCGACGCATCCCCGGCGGTCGGAACGGAAAACGACCTGAAAGACCTTGGCGATAAAGTTGTCGAACTTTTTGCAGGTCTGAGGCGGCATCAGCGTACATTCGGCGCAGCTCTGCCAGCCGTGTTCGATGCAGCATGCCCGCACCTTACACCACGACGCCTTTTCGTTCGGGCGGCACCCCGGACAGCTTCCTTTGCCGAATTTGCGGCAGTTTCCGCAAAAAAGCCCGCAGGCCGCGATTTCGGGATTCATAACTAACGTTCGCTGCTGTAGTTGGGCGCTTCGCTGGTAATGGCCACATCGTGCGGATGGCTCTCGTGCATACCCGAAGAGGTGATGCGGACGAAGCGCGCGCGCTGCAGGGTCTCGATGTCCTTCGCGCCGCAGTAGAACATGCCGGCACGAACGCCGCCGACCAACTGATAGACCGTCTCACTCAGCGTTCCCTTGAACGGCACACGGGCCGCAATGCCTTCGGGAACGAGTTTGCTGAAGTTGTTTTCGCACCCTTTCTGGAAATAACGGTCGGCCGATCCGGCCTTCATGGCATCGATCGACCCCATGCCGCGGTAGGATTTGAATTTACGGCCATTGTAGATGATCGTTTCGCCCGGAGCCTCCTCCGTGCCGGCGAACATAGAGCCGATCATCACGCAGTCGCCGCCCGCAGCCAGTGCCTTCACCAGATCGCCCGAATAGCGCAGACCGCCGTCGGCGATGACGGGTATGCCGGTTCCGGCCGCCGCCGAAGCCGCGTCGAAGATCGCGGAAAGCTGGGGAACACCCACGCCCGCGATGATGCGCGTCGTGCAGATCGAGCCCGGCCCGATGCCGACCTTCACACCGTCGGCCCCGTTTTCGATCAGGAACCGGGCGGCTTCGGCCGTAGCCACGTTGCCTGCGATCACCTCCAGCGAAGGATAAACCTCCTTGATCTCCCACAGCTTGCGCACCATGGCGATCGAATGCCCGTGCGCGGAGTCGAGCACCACGGCATCGACGTCTTCGGCGACCAGCGCCTTGACACGCTCCAGCGCATCGGGCGTAATGCCCACGCCGGCGGCCACGCGCAGGCGGCCCTTGGCGTCCTTGCAGGCATTGGGATGGTCTTGCACCTTGGTAATGTCCTTATAAGTAATAAGCCCCACCAGATGGCCCTTGTCGTCCACCACGGGGAGCTTTTCGATCTTGCTGTTGAGCAGCACCTCCGACGCATGCGACAATTCGGTGCTATGGGTCGTAATCAGCCGGTCGCCCGGAGTCATCACCTCTTCGATGCGGCGCATCATGTCGCGCTGGAACCGCAGGTCGCGGTTGGTGACGATGCCGATCAGGATGTTATTGCCGTCCACGACCGGGATGCCGCCGATCTTGTTCTCACGCATCAGGTTCAGGGCGTCGCCGACGGTATTCTCCTTGGAGATGGTCACCGGATCGTAGATCATGCCGTTCTCGGCGCGTTTCACCCGGCGGACCTGCGCAGCCTGCTCGGCGATCGACATATTCTTGTGAATCACGCCGATTCCGCCTTCACGGGCCAGCGCGATAGCCAGCGGCGCTTCCGTAACGGTGTCCATGGCGGCGGACACAATGGGGATGTTGAGTTTGATATTTCGCGAGAAACGGGTCTGAATATTGACCTCTCGCGGCAACACTTCCGAATAGGCGGGTACGAGCAGCACATCGTCGAAGGTAAGTCCTTCGGGCTGAACCCTTTCATTGATAAAAGACATAATGAACGTGGATTTTTGTTGCATGCAAAAGTAATCATTTTTTTTTGAAACGGCCTAAATTCCGGGCCTTCCCTTCGATTTTTTTATCAACAATTTATGATAAACGCAACAGCCTGCCGTATCTCAACGCGATACGGACCGCAGGCATCGCCACCGCCTTTGCGGTCGGACTGCGGGCAACAGCCCGGCGATCCGCCGCTGCAAAAAAACGGGGCGCCGTTCCGCGCCCCGCAATTCACTTTAAAATATCTCCTAATACTGCTCCTTCTCGCTGGGGAAGTCGCACTCCTTCACATCCTTGATATATTGCTGTACAGCCCCCGTCATCAACTCGTGCAGGTCGGCGTAGCGGCGCAGGAAACGGGGCGAAAATCCCTTGTTGATGCCCAGCATGTCGTGAATTACCAGCACCTGACCGTCGCAGGCACCGCCGGCGCCGATGCCGATCGTCGGGGTGGGAATTTCACCCGTCACGCGGGCGGCCAGCGCGGCGGGAATCTTTTCGAGCACGATGCCGAAACAGCCCGCTTCGCTCAGCAGGTGGGCGTCGCGCACCAGCTTCTCGGCCTCGGCCTCCTCTTTCGCACGCACATTGTAAGTGCCGAACTTGTGGATCGACTGCGGCGTAAGTCCGAGGTGCCCCATCACCGGAATACCGGCCGAGAGGATGCGGTTGACCGATTCGAGAATCTCCTCGCCGCCCTCGATCTTCACGGCGTCGGCTTCGGTCTCCTTCATGATGCGGACGGCCGAATCGAGCGCCACCTTCGAATTGCCCTGATAAGTGCCGAACGGCAGATCGACGACCACCAGCGCGCGATTGACGGCGCGCACGACCGAGCAGGCGTGATAGATCATCATATCGAGGGTGATGGGAAGCGTCGTTTCATAACCGGCCATCACATTGGCCGCCGAATCGCCGACAAGAATCACGTCGATACCCGCGGCATCGACGATCTTCGCCATCGAATAGTCGTACGAGGTCAGCATGGCGATCTTTTCGCCGCGCTGTTTCATCTCCGTCAGCCGGTAGGTCGTAACGGCCCTGACAGTACTTTCTACAGACATAGTTCACTGCGAACCCGATGGAGCATTTAACATTTCACTCGTTCGCAAGGTTCCGACATGGAATCCATCGGATTCGTATTACGGCGCAAAAACGCCTATTCCATATCGACAATACCTCCCGGACCTCCCTTTGCAAAGGAAGACTTACTGTTATCTCCTGTAAATCGGGGCAAATATAGCGCAAGCCGGGCGCAATGCCAAATTTATTTGAACCCGGCCGTCCGCCGGCCATTCTCCCGGCCCGGTCAGCGTCCCGGCCCGATCCGGCGGAAAAAACTCCACAAAACGACGCCGCCCGAAACTGCGACGTTGATCGAATGCTTGGTCCCGGCCTGCGGGATTTCGATCGCGCCGTCGCACCGGTCCACGGCCGACTGCCCCACGCCCATCACTTCGTTGCCGAAGACCAGCGCATACTTCACGCCGGGCGCGGCGCGGAAGACATCGAGCATCACGGCGCCCTCGACCTGCTCGACGGCCAGCACCTCGTAGCCGTCGGCGTGCAGGCGGTCGATACACGCTTCGGTGGTCTCGTAATAGCTCCACGGCACGGTCAGCTCCGCGCCCAGCGCCGTTTTATGAATGTCGCGGTTGGGCGGCACGGCCGTAATCCCGCACAGGGCGATATGCTCCACGGCGAAAGCGTCCCCCGTACGGAAGAACGCCCCCACGTTCTGCAGCGAACGGACGTTGTCGAGCACGACCGTAACGGGCATTTTCTCCATCGCGGCGAACTCTCCGGCCGTGGGACGCCCCAGCTCCTCGTTGGTGATTTTTCGCATAACGTGTTCAAATAAGTGATTTCGGGGTCAAAAGTAGTCAAATAAAAAATATTTTACCTATTTTTGGGGTCCTAATCAACACAACACTATGTCTCTGAAAAAAGTCTTGACATTCGCGCTCGCTCTCTTCATTACGGGGGGAGGTCTCCAAGCGCAGAAGCTGATCGTCGGCGCCGACTTTACGACCCGTTTCGACAACCGGGAGTACGCCAACAACGATTTCAACGAATCGCAGACGCTCTTCAGCGCCCGGCTCACACCCCGGATCGGCGTGGAATGGATGGACAAAAACCGGCTGATCGTCGGCGTGGACCTCTTGCAGAACTTCGGCGACGACACCAAATTCCTGAGCAAGGCGCGCCCCTCGGCCTACTATCAGTTCAACAGCAGGAACGTGCAGGCCAACGCCGGCATCTTCGACCGCAAAGAGCTGCTGGGCGACTACTCGCTGGCGTTCTTCGGGGATTCGACGGCGTTCTACCACAACCGCCTTTCGGGTTTTCTGGGACACTACAAATCCACGGAACGCAGGAACACCTATGTTGAAATGGCCATCGACTGGGAGGGCATGTACTCCGAGGAGTCGCGCGAAATGTTCCGCATCATCTCGGCGGGCCGCTACACGCTCGACGAGGGGTTCTACTTCGGCCACGCCTTCTCGATGTTCCATTTCGCCGGAAAGATCGGCAACGAGAACGTGACGGACAACCTGCTGGTCAATCCCTATGCGGGCTGGGAGTTCAACGCCTACTTCGACTTCGACATCAAGGCGGGCTTTCTGTTCGCACCCCAGCGGGCGCGCAGCATCGAGTCGGGATGGAAAAAGCAGAAGGGCGCCCAGATCGACTTCGTCATGACCAAATGGGGCGTGAAACTCGAAAACAACCTCTATCTGGGTGAAAACCTCCAGCCGTTCCGGTACGCCTATGTCGGCGAACCGCTCTATGCCGGCGAACAGTTCTACTCGACCACCGACCATATCTACAACCGCACGTGGATCGGTTACGACCGCCGGTTCTTCAAGGGAACGATGGGCGTCGAGGCGGGCATGGTCTTCCATTACGACGGCTCAGGCATGGGCACGCAACAGATGGTCAAGCTCTCGGTAGACATCCAGAAGCTGTTCAACATCGGCCCCAAGGCTAAAAAATAAAAATACAACAAGCGAAACATATGGCAAGCGAAACAAACGAAACACGGGAGAAGTCGCTGAACTTCCTCGAAGAGATCATCGAAGAGTCGATCGCCAAGGGCGAAACGCGCGTACAGACCCGTTTCCCACCCGAACCGAACGGCTACCTGCATATCGGACACGCCAAGAGCATCTGCATCAACTTCGGACTGGCGAAGAAATACGGCGGCAAGTGCAACCTGCGCTTCGACGACACGAACCCCGTCAAGGAGGACGTCGAATACGTCGATTCGATCAAGCGCGACATCCACTGGCTCGGCTTCGACTGGGCCGTAGAGCGCTATGCGTCGGACTATTTCGACCAGCTCTACGACTGGGCCGTGGTCCTTATCAAGAAGGGGCTGGCCTACGTGGACGACCAGACGCAGGAGCAGATCCGCGAAAACCGCGGCACGGTATCCGTTCCGGGTACGCCGTCACCGTGGCGCGACCGCTCCGTCGAGGAGAACCTCGACCTGTTCGAGCGCATGAAGAAAGGCGAATTCGCCGACGGCGAAAAGGTCCTGCGCGCCAAGATCGACATGGCCCACCCCAACATGCTGTTCCGCGACCCGATCATGTACCGCATCATCCACGCCGAGCATCACCGCACGGGCGACAAGTGGTGCATCTACCCGATGTACGACTACGCCCACGGCCAGAGCGACTCGATCGAGCAGATCACCCACTCGATCTGCACGCTCGAATTCGACGTACACCGTCCGCTCTACGACTGGTTCATCCAAGCGCTGGAGATCTTCCCCTCGCATCAGTACGAATTCGCACGTCTGAACCTCACCTATACGATGATGTCGAAGCGCAAACTGCTCAAATTAGTGCAGGAAGGCGCCGTGATGGGCTGGGACGACCCCCGCATGCCGACCATCTGCGCCCTGCGCCGCAAGGGTTACACCCCGGCTTCGGTGCGCAACTTCGCTGAAATGGTGGGCGTCGCCAAACGCGACAACGTCATCGACCTCGGCAAGCTGGAATACTGCGTCCGCGAAGACCTGAACAAGGTCGCCCAGCGTCGCATGGCCGTACTCAACCCGCTGAAAGTGGTCATCACCAACTACGACGAGAACAAGACGGAACTCTTCACGGCGATCAACAATCCTGAGGACGAAACGGCCGGAACACGTCAGGTTCCCTTCTCGAAGGTGATCTACATCGAACGCGACGATTTCATGGAGGAGCCTCCCAAGAAGTTCTTCCGCCTTTCGCCGGGCGGCGAAGTGCGTCTGCGCTACTCGTACCTCATCAAATGCGAGGAGGTGATCAAGGATGCCGAAGGCAACGTCACCGAACTGCGCTGCACCTACGACCCGATGTCGGGCCAAGGCTCGTCGAGCGACGGCCGCCGCGTAAAAGGCGTCATCCACTGGGTGTCGGCCAAAGACGCCGTCGAAGCCGAAATCCGCCTGTTCAACCCGCTCTTCACCAAGGAGAACCCCGACGACGTCGAGGAGGGGCAGACTTGGGAGGACAATCTCAACCCCGAATCGATGGTCCGAATCAAAGGCTATCTCGAACCGTCGCTGCGCGACGTTCCGGTCGGTCAGGCCGTTCAGTTCGAGCGCGTGGGCTACTTCTGCCCCGACACCGACTCGACGCCCGAACACCTCGTGTTCAACCGCACGGTGACGCTCAAGGATTCATGGGCGAAGATCAACAAGTAAAGATCGGCTGAAAATCGAGTTGCGATACCGAACGGGGACACGCTCCCCGCGAAAAGCGGCCC
>OJQO01000993.1_pt1 | contig 9157 bp, 10 predicted proteins | sample 1598931 | NCBI WGS metagenome assembly OJQO01 (sample SAMN03922515, study PRJEB24848) | human gut metagenome | isolation source: stool sample | host: Homo sapiens | place: Germany | collected 2010-02 | reverse complement strand
ACACCCCATTTCCTAAACAGTATACCATACTGTCTAACAAATGGGGTGCAGTTCAGTCATGCAGCGGGGTGTTTTTTGTTTTTATGCTTCAGAACGAGCCGCCCGACGAGCCTCCGAAGCCGTCGGAATCGACGGACGAACCGCCGGAGGAGTTGGACTCCTTCTGGGGCGGGTCATAGGTGCGCTCCCGGGTGGTGTGGGTGTAGCGGTCACGCTTGACCCGCAGGGTGAAGCCGGGCATATACTCGTCGGCCTCCGTCTTCTGCCGGGCCGTCTTCATCCGGCGGTAGAGGATGAAGCAGATGAACGCCGAAATGCCGAGAGGGAAGATCATGGCAATGAGCAGATCTTCCAGGCCGATGTCGTTATCCACATCGATGGGCTCGCCATGGTCGGCATAGTAGTCCAGTGCATCGTCGCACATATCGATATAGGTATAGGCGGCATCTGCCCATTCCTCATCGGAGAGCTGCGGGACGATCTCGTCCTCCTGCTGCTCGATGCGGTAGTCGGTGAACGCCGTGACGCCCTCGCCGTAGGTGATGGTGACGTACTTGCGGGAGCCGACTGCCAGCAGGAAGAGGATGCCGCTCTGCTCGTCGCCATAGCCGAGGCCGTTGGAGATGTAATAATTTTTCGCGTAGTCGCGCTGGTCGGTATCGCCGATGTCGTCCACCACGAGGAAGTAGACATCCACGCCGTGGCCGTCGGAGGCGCTTTCGGCCTGCTCCTCGAGGTCGGCCAGCGTGTCGGCGTCAAAGACGCCGCACTCGTCCCGCACCAGCGGGGCCGCTGCCCCGGCCGGCAGGGTCAGGGCCATGCAGAGCAGGGCCGCAGCCAGAAGGGCAAACAGTTTTTTGCAGTATTTCATATTCCCGTCTCCCCCTCTCACAGCAGCATGATGAGAGCCGTCAGTATCATCAGCGGGATGCTGATGCCGGCAAACCATGCAGCTACCCTGCCCTTATCCACGGGCAGGTCTCCGATGAGCTTGCCGGTCTGGCCGTTCATCGCAAAGAGGAAGTCCTGCTCCTTCCAGCGGGTGTGGAGCATCCAGACCGGCAGCAGGGCGTAGTGGGGTTCCAGCGTCCGCGGGTCGAGCTGCTCCGAGAGGGTCTGGACGCCGGTGTAGCCGCCCAGCGTATCGTGGAGGGCCGCAGCGGTGCTGTTCTTCATCCGGGTCAGGACGCGGGCAGCACACTTCTTGTCGTCCTCGTCGTACCGGTCCGCCAGAAAGCCGGGCAGGTAGGCCGTGGAGAAGGGCTTGAGGTCGCTGTAGTCGAAGGGCTCGATGGCGTCCATATGGGTGTCCGGCATCTTGCTGGAGCCGTCCACCGGCACCCGGACAAAGTCGGCGTCGCCCACGCGGGCCACGTCGAAGTGCCTGGTGGTGGTGACAATGTAGTCGCCCTCACGGTGGCTCTCGCTGATCTCGGCCTTGTAAGCGCCCCGGGCCTCCATCCGGCCATCGTAGAGCCAGAACGGCACATACACGCCCTGGATCTCCTCGATGTGGTTGGACTCTTTGAAGGCTTTGGGGAGGAAGGCTTTGCCCTTATAATACTTCTTCAGGTTCTCGATGGCGGTCTTTTTGTCCATCCGGAAGGGGATGATGTACTCCGGCTTGAGCTTGCCGGAAAGCTGTCCGCCCAGCACGGTGGGGTTGCCGCAGTAGGGACAGGTGGTGGCGGCTGTTTCGGGGCCGCAGACCAGCTCTGCACCGCAGGAAGTGCAGGTGCGGCTGCTGAGCTCTCCCGTCTCCATCTCCCCCCAGACAGGGCCGCTGGACGCGGCCTTTTCGGCGGCTTCGGCGGCCTTATCGGCCCGCGCCTGCTTCTCGCCGTAAAGAGCCTCGACCTGTGCTACATCATAAATAGAGCCGCAGTAATCACAGCAGAGCTTTCCGCTGGCGCTGTCGAACCGCAGCGGGCCGGTACAGGCCGGGCATTGGTAATTCGTGGTGTTTTCTGCCATATCTCAGCTCCCCTTTCAGGCTCCGAAAGGCTTGCCGCATTCGGGGCAGAACTTGGGCGGGTTGGCCGGGTCGGCAGGGGTCCAGCCGCAGTTCGGACATTTGGCCGCCGGGCGGGGCTTACCGCATTCCGAGCAGAATTTGCCGGTATTGTGTGCGCCGCAGCTGCACACCCAGCCTGCTTCGGGGCGGGGCTTGCCGCAGGCGGTGCAGAACTTGCCGGTGTTGCCGGTCTGGCCGCAGGAGCAGCTCCAGCTGCCAGCCGCCGGGGCGGCTGCGGGGGCAGGAGCAGCGGCAGGCTGCTGCTGTGCGCCCATCTGGTAGAGGGCCTGGGCGTTGATGCCGCCGGCAGCAGCGGCCTGATTCATGCCCATAAAGGCCATGGCCGGGCCGGCGGAGGTATTGGAAGCCGCTGCCTGCATCGCCGAAGCCTGTGCACCCACCATGTGGGCGGCGGCGCGGGTCGGGTCCATAAAGGCGGCGCTGCGCTGCAGCTCCTTGATCATCTGCTCGTCTTCTTCGCTGGCTTTGACGCCGGACACGCCGAGGGAGACGATCTCGATGCCGCGCAGCTTGCTCCACTTGCCGGACAGCTCCTGGTTCAGGGCCTCGGCCAGCTCGGTGGTATGGCCGGGCAGAGCCGAGTAGCGGATGCCCATCTCGCTGATGCGGGCAAAGGCGGGCTGCAATGCGGTCATCATCTCGGTGCGCATCTGGCCTTCCAGCGCGTCACGGGTGTACTCGTTTTCCACATTTCCGCAGACATTGGTGTAAAACAGGATAGGGTTGACGATGCGGTAGCTGTACTCGCCGAAGCAGCGGATGCTGACGTCGATGTCGATGCCGGCACGCTGGTCCACGACGCGGAACGGCACGGGGCTGGGGGTGCCGTACTTGTTGCCCATCAGCTCCTTGGTGTTGATGTAATAGATGCGCTGGTCGGTGGCAGCCTGACCGCCGAAGCTGAACCGCTTGCCGATCTCAGCAAAGACTTCGTCGATGTTCTTGGCCAGACCCTCGCTCAGCAGAGAGGGCTGGGTGCCGGTGTTATAGGTGTACTCGCCGGCCTCGGCGCAGAGGTCCACCACCTTGCCCTGCTCCACGATGAGGGCGCACTGGCCCTCGGCCACCGCCACGATGGAACCGTCGGTGATGATGTTCTCGGTGCCGTGGCGGTTGGAAGAGCGCCCGGAGACTTTCTTCTGTCCCTTGACAGCCAGCACCTCCGCCGGGAGAGCACTGCAGTAAAAGTATTCTTTCCACTGGTCGCCCATCACGCCGGATGCTGCGCCCAATGCCGCTTTGACAAGACCCATAAGCCATATCTCCTTTATCTGCCCGTTTTTGCAAATGCAGGCTTTTTTTCAGTATACCACAAAACGCGCCGCGAAAAAAGAAAACCCTTGCATTTTATCCCCGATGGGTGTAGAATACTCCCGACAAACAAATACAGGGGAGCTTGTAGAAGCAGGCTGAGAGGGAGTTCTCGAACTTCGACCCTTTAGAAATTGTTTTCGGACAGTTTCTGCACCTGATGCGGATAATGCCGCCGTAGGAAGTCATAACACTGTTTATGGATTTTTACAGGAGACACCGCAGAAGGCGTCTCCTGTTTTTTTGTTTAGAAGCTGTTTTCGTAAGCGGGGTGCGCCGAATGGCGAGGATTTTTGCCCGCAGACAAGGCGGTTTCCCGCAGCAATCCTTGGTGGATTGCAAGGGGAAGCAACGCCGTATGCGAGCAAAAAGACCGCTCAGGCGGTGTGCAACGCTTAGAAAACGGCTTCTCGTCACAGACTGAGGGGGAGCGCCCTGAGTCTGGGGTTTTCTATGCGATGGGAAGCCGTGTTCCGGCGTGAGAGGAGGCCAGTGAGCCTCGACCGCTTCTTCCGTTTCCGGCCTCTCTGCGCGGGTGCCGGGTCTGTTCGTGTGCGGGAGCGGCGGTCTGCCCCTGCACTTATTTTTTATTGAAAAGGAGCACTCACTATGAAACACTATTCTGCCAAAAAGCTGGCCCTCGCCGGTATGTTCTGCGCTGTCGCCGTCGTGGGCAGCGTCTTCTCCTTCCCGGTCTTCGGCAGCAAATGCGCCCCTGTGCAGCACATGGTCAACATCCTCTGCGCTGTCCTGCTGGGGCCTTACTACGGCGTGGGCGTGGCTTTCGTCGCCTCCCTGCTGCGCAATCTGCTGGGTCTGGGCAGTCTGATGGCTTTCCCCGGCAGCATGTTCGGCGCACTGCTCTGCGGCATCGTCTTCCACAAGACCAATAAGTTGCTGCCCACCCTCGTGGGCGAGGTGTTCGGCACCTCCATCCTCGGCGGTCTGTGCGCCTACCCCGTCGCCATCCTGCTGATGGGCAAGAGCGCCGGTGACATCGCGTTCTACGCCTACATCGTCCCCTTCCTCGTCTCCACCGCCGGCGGTGCCATCATTGCAGGCGCACTGCTGGCCGCACTTTCCCGCGCAGGCGCACTCCGCGCCATGCAGGCCAGCCTGAGCTGATTCGAAGGAGAAGCCATGTTTCGGAACCTCTTTGCCAACGTCCGGGCCAAAAGCCCGCTTGTCCATAACATCACCAACTACGTCACCGTCAACGACTGTGCCAACATCGTCCTCGCCTGCGGGGCGTCCCCCATCATGGCGGATGATGCCGCCGAGGTCGAAGACATCACCTCGCTGTGTGCCGGGCTGAACCTCAACATCGGCACGTTGAACAGCCGCACCATCCCCTCCATGCTGCTGGCGGGACACACCGCCAACCGGCTGGGCCGTCCTATCGTGCTGGACCCCGTGGGCGCAGGCGCTTCCCATCTGCGCACCGAAACGGCACTGCGCCTCCTGCGGGAAGTGAAGTTCACAGTCATCCGGGGCAACATCTCCGAGATCCGGACGCTGGCGGCAGGCAGCGGCACCACAAAAGGCGTGGACGCCGACGCCGCCGACAAAGTGACGGACGAGACGCTGGACAAGACCGTGGCATTCGCCAAAGCGTTTGCGGCCCGCACAGGGGCGGTCGTCGCCGTCACCGGTGCCATCGACATCGTGGCCGACGGAGAGCGGGCCTTCTGCATCCGCAACGGCCACCCCATGATGAGCGCCGTCACCGGCACCGGCTGTCAGCTTTCGGCCCTGACGGCGGCATTCTGTGCGGCCAACCCGGACAAGCCTCTGGAAGCCGCTGCGGCGGCGGTCTGCGCCATGGGCCTTGCGGGCGAAGCAGCTCACAGCCGCCTGTCCAGGCTGGACGGCAACGCCACCTACCGCAATTACATCATCGACGCGATCTACAACATGACCCCCGAACAGCTCGAGGAAGGAGCACGCTATGAAATGCGATAAACACACCATGCTTCTCTACGCCGTCACCGACCGGGCGTGGACGGGCCGCGAGACCCTCCGCCAGCAGGTGGAAGACGCGCTGAAAGGCGGCGTCACCTGCGTCCAGCTGCGGGAAAAGGAGCTGGACGACGCGGCATTTTTGCAGGAAGCCATGGAGCTTTCCGCCCTCTGCCGCAGCTATGGCGTACCCTTCATCATCAACGATAACGTCGAGATCGCTATAAAATGCCATGCCGACGGCATCCATGTCGGGCAGGAAGATATGGCCGCCGCAGACGTCCGTGCCAAGGTGGGCCCTGACATGATCATCGGTGTGTCGGCCCATTCCGTCGAGGAAGCACAGCTGGCCGTGGCCCACGGCGCGGATTATCTGGGCGTCGGCGCGGCATTTTCCACCCACACCAAAACCGATGTGGATGTCCTGCCGGAGGGCAGACTGAAAGAGATCTGCGACTCCGTGGATGTGCCGGTCGTGGCCATCGGCGGCATCCATAAAGACAATATCCTCAAGCTCAAAGGCTCCGGCGCGGACGGCGTGGCCCTCGTGAGCGCGATCTTCAGCGCCGAGGACATTGAGGCTGAGTGCAAAGAGCTGAAGGCACTGACAGAACAAATCATCTATAGCAATTCAACTTTTTAATGCAGCAGCAACAGCGTTGAATTGCATATCGCAAATATGCTGTTTGAATGTTGCACGAATTTCTTGACTTGCGATAAAGGAGCAAACCCATGAAAACTGCACTTACCATCGCGGGCAGCGATTCCAGCGGCGGCGCCGGCATTCAGGCCGACCTCAAAGCCATGACCATGAACGGCGTCTTCGCCATGAGCGCTGTCACTGCCCTGACGGCCCAGAACACCACCGGCGTATCCGGCATCTTCGAGGTCAGCCCCGAGTTTCTGGCCCAGCAGATAGACGCCGTCTTCACCGACATCCGCCCCTGCGCCGTCAAGATCGGCATGGTGTCCTCTGCCCCGCTCATTGAGACGATCGCCGAGCGTCTCCGCTTTTACAAGGCGGAGCACATCGTCGTGGACCCCGTGATGGTAGCCACCTCCGGCTCTGATCTGATCGCATCGGATGCCGTGCGCACCCTGCGCCGGGAGTTGTTCCCTCTGGCCGAGGTCATCACGCCTAACCGGCACGAGGCCGAAGTGCTGTCCGGCCTGCACATCTCGGGCCGTGCCGACATGAGCGCCGCCGCCCGGGCCATCGCCGCCGACTGCGGCTGTGCCGTCCTGCTCAAGGGCGGCCATAGTGACACCGACGCCGACGATCTGCTCACCTTCCCGGATGGCACAGAGATCTGGTTTCCGGGTAAACGTATCGCAAACCCCAACACCCACGGCACGGGCTGCACTCTGTCCAGTGCCATTGCGGCCAACCTTGCCAAAGGGTTTGCGCTGGAAGAAGCGATTGCCCGGGCCAAGGCTTACCTGACCGACGCGCTGAACGCGCAGCTCGATCTGGGCCGCGGCTCCGGCCCGCTGGACCACACTCTGGGCGGCGTCGGGGTCGAAAACTGGATGCACGGCGTCCCGGACGCTGTTCATAAATAAAGAGAGCGTATTTTCGGAGGATTTTCAAATGCAGACTTACACCACACAGATGGATGCCGCCCGCAAGGGCATCGTCACGCCCCAGATGGAAACGGTGGCCAAGAAGGAGTACCGCACCGTCGAAGAGATCCGTCAGCTGGTCGCTGAGGGCAAGGTCGCCATCCCGGCCAACAAGCACCACGAGTGCCTGAACCCCGAGGGCATCGGCTCCATGCTCCGCACCAAGATCAACGTCAACCTCGGCGTCTCCCGCGACTGCAAGGACTACAACATCGAGATGCAGAAGGTCATGAGCGCCGTCAACATGGGCGCAGAGGCCATCATGGATCTCTCGAGCCATGGCAATACCCAGCCCTTCCGTCAGAAGCTGACCCACGAATGCCCCGTCATGATCGGCACTGTGCCGGTGTACGACTCGGTCATCCACTACCAGCGCGACCTCGCCACCCTGACGGCGCAGGACTTCATCGATGTGGTGCGTCTGCACGCAGAGGACGGCGTGGACTTCGTCACCCTCCACTGCGGCATCACCCGCAAGACCATCGAGCAGATCCGCAAGCATAAGCGGAAGATGAATATCGTCAGCCGCGGCGGCTCGCTGGTGTTTGCGTGGATGTGCATGACCGGCAACGAGAACCCCTTCTATGAGCACTTTGACGAGATCCTGGACATCTGCGAAGAGCACGACGTCACCATCTCTCTGGGCGATGCCTGCCGCCCCGGCTGCCTCGCCGACGCCACCGACGTCTGCCAGATCGAAGAGCTGGTGCGTCTGGGCGAGCTAACCAAGCGGGCCTGGGCGCACAACGTCCAGGTCATGGTGGAAGGCCCTGGCCATGTGCCTCTGAACCAGGTCGCCGCCAACATGGAGATCCAGAAGACCATCTGCATGGGCGCACCTTTCTACGTCCTCGGCCCCCTCGTCACCGACATCGCCCCCGGCTATGACCACATCACTGCTGCCATCGGCGGCGCTGTCGCGGCCATGAGCGGCGCAGCCTTCCTGTGCTACGTCACCCCTGCCGAGCATCTGGCTCTGCCCAATGTGGACGACGTCAAGCAGGGCATCGTGGCTTCCAAGATCGCCGCCCACGCCGCCGACATCGCCAAGGGCATCCCCCACGCCCGGGACATCGACGACAAGATGGGCGACGCCCGCCGTGTCCTCGACTGGGATGCGCAGTTCGCCTGCGCCCTCGACCCCGAGACGGCAAAGGCCATCCGTGACGCCCGCCTGCCCGAGGACGACCACAGCGACACCTGCTCCATGTGCGGCAAGTTCTGCGCCGTCCGCAGCATGAACAAGGCTCTGGCCGGTGAGTACATCGACATCCTGTAAGCTGCTGTAAAACCGATATTTTCATCGCTTTTGCGATTTTTCTTCTCCATTGCCGCCCGGTACAAAAGCCGGGCGGCTTTTTTGCTGTTCTATACTACTTTTGGAACTTCAAAACGCCCAAAATCAGCAAACCCTTCTTCTTCACAGAAAACAAAAAACCGCATGAACACTGGATTTTCCAGCATTCATGCGGTTTTTTCTCAAGTTGCGCCAGCAGGAGTCGAACCTACGATGGGGGAGTCAAAGTCCCCTGCCTTACCGCTTGGCGATGGCGCATCAGTAGAAAATAGTATAGCATATTTTTCAAACTTCCACAAGAGCCGCCGGGCGGTTCCACCCAAATTTTCTGAGCCGGGCAGGCAAATCCCGTCCTTGCCGGGGTCTCACCGATATGATATACTTGCACTGTAAAAGTTTTCCTGTTCAGCGCGTGACGCAGAAAGGAGCGCGGCTTATGGTACACCATCTTGTCATCGGCATCATCTTCCTCATCTGGGGCATTGCGGACGTCCTCCGCGTCCAGCTGCCCGGCATACTGGGCAAGCGGCTGGAATCCGCCAGCGCCGAGGCCCGCCGCCTCTGGCAGAGGCTTCTGGGCATACTGGAGCTCATCGTGGGCGGCGGACAGCTGCTGTTCTACTTTTTCTCCGACGATCAGACCGTCACCAGCATCATCCTCGCGGTGATGATACTCGCCGCCGTCTGCATCCTCGGGCCGTACTACCACTGGCGGAAGCAGGAAAAAGAGAACACACAGGAATGAATCACGGGAGGAAACAGTATGGGGCCTTGGTATTACGAAGTCGTGAGCTTTGACGGCGATTACGTCAATCTGCGCCGCACCGACATCGAGAGCGACGAGCTGAACCCGGTGGCACTGGCGCTCCTGCCGCCGGAAATCGACGTTGGCAGCAAGCTCAAGTGCGAATATTTCCAGTACGAGATCATCG
>OJQO01000983.1_pt1 | contig 9276 bp, 8 predicted proteins | sample 1598931 | NCBI WGS metagenome assembly OJQO01 (sample SAMN03922515, study PRJEB24848) | human gut metagenome | isolation source: stool sample | host: Homo sapiens | place: Germany | collected 2010-02 | reverse complement strand
GAGATCTACACCTTTGTCGAAGCGATGGAATACGATAAGGCCCACTGGCTTGCGGGCGGCATGCTCGTCTTTTCCTTTGCGGTGCTTCTGGCACTTTCATTTCTTAACCGGCGTGCCAAGGCGGTGAGCGTATGACGGGACACGCGCAACTGAAACTCACCCGCACGGCCGGGTTTTCGCTTGACGTTGCCTTTGACATTCCGGAGGACGGCGTCACCGCCCTTTTCGGACCCTCGGGCTGCGGCAAGACGACGGTGCTGTGCTGCATCGCGGGCCTTGAGAAAGCCCGGGGGCGCGTCGTTGTGGCCGGCCGCGTCTGGCAGGACGATGCGGCCGGTATTTTTGTGCCGACCTATGCGCGGCGGCTCGGGTACGTCTTTCAGGAAGCCAGCCTTTTTGATCACTTAAACGTCCGGCAGAACCTTGAGTACGGGATGAAGCGCATCCGTGATGCGGACGCCGCCGAGCGCCTGGCGCATGCCGTGGAGCTTTTGGGAATCGGACATCTGCTTGAGCGCCGGACCAACGAACTTTCGGGCGGCGAGCGTCAGCGCTGCGCCATTGCCCGAAGTCTTGCCGTCAAACCCACGATTCTTCTGATGGATGAGCCTCTGGCGAGTCTTGACAACGCCAGGCGCCGCGAAATTCTCCCGTGGCTTGAAAAGCTCAGAAAGGAGCTCAGCATTCCGATTCTTTACGTGACGCACTCCGAAGAGGAGGTTGAGCGTCTGGCCGACCGTGTGGTGATGCTGAGTCAGGGCAGAAAAACGACCGAAGGACCGGTAAAGGACGTCTTTGCCTCGCGCCGTACCGTCGGAACGCTTTCGGCCGTTGTCGTTGAAGTTGATCCGGATTCTTCACGCATGAAGATAAGGCTTCCTGAAATGGGTGAGAAGGAGATCTGGATAGCGGCCACCGGAGCAAAACCGGGCGACGTGCTGAGTCTGGATCTCTCCGCCGCCGGCGGTTAGGACCACAGTCTTTTCCTCAGGCCGGCCCGCGCATTAAAATCAACAGGATTATCTGAGTTTTTTCACCTCGGAAAAAACGCGCCGGCACCGGCCTTACGGCCGGGCGCCGACGTCAGAAATTTTTTAAACGACAGCAGCCATGACGATCCGACACTTTCTCAAGCTTTCCGACTTTACCGCTGACGAACTCAACCACATGCTTGACCGCGCGCTTGCGATCAAGGCACTGCAGAAAGCGGGCATCCCCTACGAACCTTTCCGCGGCAAAGTGCTCGCGATGATCTTTGAAAAGGCAAGCACCCGCACGCGTGTTTCCTTTGAAGCGGGTTTTTATCAGTTCGGCGGCAACGTCATCAATCTGACGTCTCAGGGCTCGCAGCTCGGGCGCTCGGAATCCATCGAAGACACGGCGCGCGTCATCAGCCGCATGGTCGATCTGGTGATGATCCGCACCTTCGGGCAGGACCGCCTGGAAGCGTTTGCAAAAAACAGCAAGGTGCCGGTGATTAACGGCCTTACCAATGAATATCACCCTGTGCAGATCATGACCGACATCATGACCTTCATGGAGCACCGCGGTTCGATTCAGGGTAAAAAGGTTGCCTGGATCGGGGACGCGAACAACATGAGCTACTCCTGGCTTGAAGCGGCAAAAATCCTGGGATTTCATATGACGCTTGCGATCCCCGAAGGCTATCCGATTGACACCAAACTCATCCCCGCGGGGACCGATTACTACACGGTGACGCGTGATCCGGTTGAAGCCGCCAAGGGCGCCGATCTTGTCACCACGGACGTCTGGACCTCGATGGGCTTTGAAGAAGAAAACGCCAAGCGCCGCAAGGACTTTGCTGACTTCCAGGTCAACGACCGTGTGATGAAGGCCGCCAACCCCGGCGCGCTTTTCATGCACTGCCTGCCCGCGCACCGCGGTGAAGAAGTCACGGCTGACGTGATCGACGGACCCCAGTCCGTGGTGTGGGATGAGGCCGAAAACCGTCTGCACGCGCAAAAAGGCATCATGGAATACTGCCTTCTGGGCCGCGTCGGCTAAACAGCTGTGGCAGAACGCAGTTTTCCCAAGACAAGCCGCAGGCCGCGGCCGGTGAACCGGGGCTTCGTGAAAAGCCACGGTAAGCCCGCTTTCGGAGGAGCGCCCTTTGCCGGGCGCCGCCCCGTTAAGGCGCCGACAGCGGCCGTGCCGGCTGATCCCGACGCACCGCAGCGGCTCAGTAAGCGCATGAGTGAACTAGGCCTTTCAAGCCGTCGGGAGGCCGATGCCTGGATTGCCGCGGGCTGGGTGAAGGTTAACGGCGTTACCGCTGAGCTCGGTCAAAAGGTGACGCGTGAGGACGTGATCACCATTGACCGCCGGGCAAGTGCCGAGCAGGGTGAGCGCGTCACGATTCTCATCAATAAACCCGTGGGATACGTGAGCGGCCAGGCTGAAGACGGCTATGAGCCCGCAAAAGTTCTCGTGACGCCGGAAAATCACTGGGCCAAAGACACGAGTCCGAGGCGCTGGTCGCGCGCGCAGCTCGCGCATCTGGTGCCAGCAGGGCGCCTCGATATCGACTCCATGGGGCTGTTGGTCCTCACGCAGGACGGGCGCGTTGCCAAAACCATCATCGGTGAAATGAGTGACGTCGACAAAGAGTACATCGTGCGTGTGGGTAACGCCGACGGCACGGTGCCGCTGCGGCTTTCGGACAAAAACCTTGCGCTTTTAAAACACGGCCTGTCGCTTGACGGCGTGGCGCTTTTGCCCGCAAAGGTGACGCGGCTTAACGCCGATGAGCTGCAGTTTGTGCTCCGTGAAGGCAAAAAGCGTCAGATCCGCCGTATGTGTGAGGCTGTGGGGCTTAAAGTGCTGCGGCTTAAACGCGTGCGTATCGGCCGCGTGCGGTTGGGAGACCTTCCTTTGGGTGCGTGGCGCTACTTAGGCGAAAACGAGGCCTTTTAGGCGGCCGCTGCCGGCTTAAAATCCTCCAGCTTTTCGGGCGGGCAATTGAGTGCCGCCCGTTGTGGAACATGAGCTATGACTGAGCAGACAATGCAGAGCGCGCAGGACGGCGACGAAGAGGAAGTAAAGCTTCCCGGGCTGCCTGCAAACACCAAAAACTACATGACGCCCGCCTGCTACCGCAGGCTTTTGGACGAGCGTGAACACCTTGTGAACGTCGAACGTCCTCAGGTTGTGAGCGTTGTGAGCTGGGCCGCCAGTAACGGTGACCGCAGTGAAAACGGCGACTATCAGTACGGTAAGCGCCGTCTGCGCGAAATTGACCGCCGCATCCGCTTTTTAAATAAGCGCGTGGAGTCTGCTGAAGTCGTGGATCCGGAAACGCGTCCCGCGACCGATCAGGTCTTTTTCGGTGCTACGGTCACGTATGAAAACCTCACGACCGGAGAAGAGCACACGATCCGCATTGTGGGGATTGATGAAGCCGATCCCGATCACGGGGACGTGAGCTGGATCAGTCCGATCGCCCGCGTGTTTCTCAAAAAGCGTGAGGGTGATGAAGTGCGGCTTCCGACGCCTGCGACAATCGATCATCCGGCGCGTGTTGAAGAGCTTGAGATCGTTGAGGTGCGCTATACGGCCGAGCAGCCGTACTGATTCACGCAATACGCTTCAAAAAAGAGGCCGGTTTCTTGCGGAGACCGGCCTTTTTAATTGGGTTTTGCGTCAGATGCGGATCACCTTGTCGCCGTCGAGGCACCGGGCCGCAGACGTGACGGTGGGCAGCTGCCGCACCATCCTGAGCACATGCAGCAGGTGCACGCGGTCCTTAACCTGAATCATGAGTCTGAGCTTGTTGTCCGTTTTGCCGTTGTCGTTCATGTTGACGCCCACAATGGCGGAGCCCGCTTTGGCAAGTTCGGCGGCCACACCCGCAAGCGCGGCGCGCTCGTCGGTGACTTCCAGTTCAACGGGCACCGGAAAGCGCGCATCAGAGGCAATGTCTTCCTTCCAGTCCGCGGCCATCCAGCGCTCAGAGTCAACCTTGCGGCCGCGGACGGTGTGCTCGCAGTCGGCGCGGTGTACAGAGAGACCGTGGCCTTTGCGCATAAAGCCCCAGATCGTGTCGCCCGGAATCGGGTGGCAGCACGTTGCAAGCTGCACGGCCATGCCTTCGGTGCCGCGGATACTGACGGCGGCGGTGGACTGCGCAGTCTTTTCGCGCGCCCGCATGAAGTTCACGAGGCGCGTCACGACGGCTGCGGCAAAGAGTTTGCCCTGTCCCACATCGGCAAAAAGCGCCGTGCGGTTTTTGGTTTCGTTTTCGGTCACAGCCGTCTTCCAGGCTTCTTCCGGAATCATCTCAAAGTTGATGCCGGCTTCAGCAGCGGCCTTACGCAGGAAGGTTTCCCCGAGGGCCGCGCTGTCCTTGAAGTCGCGGGTTCTCAGGTACTGACGGATTTCGGCGCGGGCACGGCCCGAGCGGACGTAATTGAGCCAGTTCGGATCGGGCTGTGCTTTGTCCGCGGTGAGAATTTCCACCATGTCGCCGTTTTTGAGTTCCGTGGTGAGCGGTTTTTCCTCGCCGTTAATGCGGCAGCCGCTCGTTTTGTTGCCGATATCGGTGTGGATCTGATAGGCAAAGTCCACCGGGCAGGAGCCCCGCGGAAGACTGATGATCTTGGATTTCGGCGTAAAGACGTAGACGCGGTCCGGAAAGAGGTCGATCTTGATGTTTTCGATGAATTCGGAGCTGTCGGCGCTGGTGCGCTGAATCTCAAGAAGGCTCTGAAGCCACGCAGCCACCATCTTCTGCAGTTCGCTCGTATCGAGCCCGTCGTTATAGAGCCAGTGCGAGAGAATGCCCATCTCGTCGATGCGGTGCATCTGCTCGGTGCGGATCTGGTACTCAATGGGCGTGCCGCTCGGACCGATCACGGTGGTGTGCAGGCTCTGGTAGCCGTTGGCTTTGGGAATGGCGATGAAGTCCTTGAAGCGCCGGTGCACGGGTTTATAGAGTTCATGCAGGGTGCAGAGCGCGAGGTAGCACTCCTCCCGGGTACGCACGATCACGCGAAAGCCGTAGATGTCCAAAACGTCCGAAAACGACGCATGCGTGTCACGCATGCGGTTGTAGATACCGTAGATTGTTTTGTCGCGTCCCTGAACCTGCGCAACGATATGGTGCTTGGGAAGCGCTTCGCGCGTTTCCCGCAGAATCCGCTCAAGCACCGCACGGCGTTTACCGCGGGAGGCGATGAGGTTTTTTCTGAGTACTTCGTAGCGCAGCGGATGCTGGTTGAAAAAGGAGAGCTCCTGCAGTTCACGGAAAACCGTGTTTAAACCCAGACGGTGCGCGATGGGAACGTAGATTTCCAAGGTTTCCGTGGCGATGCGGCGCCGCTTTTCCGGGCGCATCACGCCGAGCGTTCTGAGGTTATGCAGCCGGTCGGCAAGCTTGACGAGAATCACGCGCACGTCGCGGCTCATCGCCAGAAGCATCTTTCGAAAGCTTTCGGCCTGGGCAATTTCGTTGGAGGAAAAACGGAGTTTATCGAGTTTGCTCACTCCGTCGACGATTTCCGTCACTTCGATGCCGAACTGCTCGGCCATCTCGATTTTGGCCACGCCCGTGTCTTCGAGCACGTCGTGCATGAGGCCCGCGCAGATTGTGGCGGCATCCAGATGCCACTCCGCGAGAATCGTTGCAACCGCCAGAGGGTGCGTGATGTAAGGTTCGCCCGACTTTCTGAATTGTCCGAGGTGAGCATCATCGGCGTAGCGGAAGGCCGCCTGAATGCGGCTCACATCGCTTTCAGAGAGGTACTGACGGCAGCGCGCCAGAAGCTGTGCGCTCGTTGCAATCGCTGTGGCTTTGCCCACCGGGGTGTAAAGCGGCAGGTCCGCATCATCGGAGACGATCTCATCGGCCCGGCGGTCCAGATACGCTTCGTCGTAATCACCCTCATGGCGCACGTTTTGCGTCGGAATCTCCGGCCGGGGAGGTACCTGCCGCAAAATGGCGTCGGATTGTCTGGCGGCTGTCTGGGGCATCACGTTCTTCCCTGAAAAACAAAGCCGCGCAGTCCCGAGGTTTATGGGGTTGCGCGGCGAGGTATTTTTTCTTCGTTACGGTGCTTTTCTTTTTTCTGTTGAGCACCGTCTGACTGTCAGCAGGAAAGACTAGACGACGCGCTCGAGCATTTCATCGCGGCCGACGTCGCCGTTGGCGATTTCGCGCAGCGCGACCACGGCGGGCTTATCCTTGGCGTCCACATGGGGCTGATGGCCCTGGGCAATCAGGCGGGCACGGTAAGCAGCCGCGAGCACGAGCTCAAAGCGGTTCGGAATCTTTTTCAGGCAGTCTTCAACAGTAATACGGGCCATGGAAGTATCGGTTCAAAAGTAACGGTAATTTCGGGTTTCCGGCGTTTTTCAGACGGGTACGCCCAGAGACACAAACTGATCGCGGTGACGCACGGCCTGGTGCCGGTAGGTCAGACGCGACGCAGTCACAATGGCTTTAAGCTGACTTAAAGCCGTTTCAAAGCTGTCGTTGATTATAACGAACTCAAACTCCGGAGCATGCGCAATTTCCGCGCCCGCGCCCATCAGACGGCGCGTGATGACGGCTTCGCTGTCGGTGCCGCGCTTGTGCAGACGGGCGTTTAAAGATTCAATGGAAGGCGGCAGAATGAAGATGCCGACTATATCGGCGATTTTTTCTCTCACCTGGCGTGCGCCCTGCCAGTCGATTTCAAGGAGCACGTCGCGCCCCGCGGCCATCTGTTCTTCAATCCAGACGCGGCTTGTGCCGTAGTAGTTGCCGTGCACAAGGGCCGACTCAAGAAATTCACCGTGTGCCTTACGCTCTTCAAATTCGGCGACTGACACAAAGTGGTATTCGCGCCCGTTGACTTCCCCCGGACGCGGATCACGCGTCGTGTGGGAAATGGAAAGCATGATGGCGGGGTCGGCCGCTAAAAGCGCGTTAACAAGCGAACTTTTTCCCGCGCCCGAGGGGGCGGTCACCATAAAAAGGCGTCCGGCGTGCTGCGTTTTGTGTTTTTCGTCAGTCATCTCAAGCCTGAAAAAGAAGAAGTCAATCTGTTAATTTTAAAAGGAAGTGCGGTCCTTAAGGCGTCTCAGCCGTCACAAGTTTCAGACCGAAAATCAGAAAAATGCCGCCCGCAACGCGGTTAAGCCACTGCTGGAAACGCAGGGACTGAAAAATCGCGCGGATACGCCCGAGAATGACCGCTAGAAGCGAAAACCACACGAGGCTGATTCCCATGAGAATGAGCCCCAGGATAATGAACTGGGGCGTGAGCAGCGCATGCGGATCCATGAACTGCGGCAGAAAGGTGAGGAAAAAGATCACGGCCTTCGGGTTTAAGACATTACAGAAAAACCCCTGAAACCAGCTTTTCGCGAGTCCCCGGCCGCGTGCGGGCTCGAGATCAAGGTTTTCACAGGCAAGCGCATTTTTTCCGGAAAAAGACGCGCGGATTGCCTGAATGCCGAGCCAGAAAAGATAGGCGGCGCCCACCCACTTAAGCACTGTAAAAAGCGTCACGGAATGTGCAACGACCGCAGAAATCCCGAGCGCGGCAAGCGTTGTGTGGACGAGCAACCCGCAGGCAACACCTGCCGAGCAGATGACGCCCGCGGTGCGGCCGCGCACCAGGGCCGTTTTTGTAATCACGGCAAAATCCGGGCCGGGCATCAGCACAATGAGAACAGCAGCCGGAATGTAAAGAAGCACGTTTTCGAGCGTCATGAGAAAATTACGCAACGGGCAGAGAAGGGGGCGAGGATTTTAGTCGCCCTGCAGACCCCCGTCTAAGTACAATTGCGTGCTTTCCCGTGTGTGCCGGTCATCAGGGATTGGCCGGGTCCGTGCGCACGCCGTTTCCGTTTCTTGCCCAAGAAAGAGGTAACCCATGCAATACCACTTTCCCGTTGTCATCATCGATGAGGACTATCACTCTGAAAACGTCTCGGGGCTCGGTATCCGGGACCTCGCGCAGGCGATTGAAGCGCAGGGAATTGAAGTGAGAGCCGTCACGGCTTTTTCCGACCTCACGGGGCTTGCCAAGCAGGCAAGCCGCACCTCAGCCTTTCTCGTGAGTCTCGATGACGATGACTTTTCCGAGACGGGTGAAGAAAACGAAGCGATTCACGAACTGCGTGAATTTGTGCGCCAGATCCGCCGCTCCAACCCGGATGTGCCGATTTTCCTTTACGGGGAAAATAAGACCGCCACATCAATTCCTAACGATGTGCTGCGGGAACTGCACGGCTTTATTCACATGTTTGAAGATACACCGGACTTTGTGGCGCGCTACATCGCGCGTGAGGCCCGTGAGTATTTAAAGAGTCTGTCGCCCCCGTTTTTTAAGGCCCTGACGCACTACGCCGCGGATTCTTCCTACTCCTGGCACTGCCCGGGGCACTCCGGCGGCGTTGCCTTCCTAAAGAGCCCCGTGGGACAGATGTTTCACCAGTTTTTCGGTGAAAACATGCTCCGCGCCGACGTCTGCAACGCCGTGGAAGAGCTCGGACAGTTACTGGACCATACCGGGCCGGTGGCAAAGTCAGAGCAAAACGCCGCGCGCATCTTCGGCTGTGACAATCTCTTTTTCGTCACCAACGGCACGTCAACCTCCAACAAGATCGTCTGGAACTACACCGTGGCTCCGGGTGACATCGTGATCGTGGACCGCAACTGTCATAAGTCGATCCTGCACGCCATTACGCTCACCGGTGCGATCCCCGTCTTTCTGATGCCCACGCGCAACCATTACGGCATCATCGGACCGATTCCGCTTTCCGAATTTGACTGGGAGTCGATTGAAAAGAAGATTGCGGCCAATCCCCTTATCAAGGACAAGAAGGCCAAGCCCCGGATCATGACGATCACGCAGTCGACCTATGACGGCATTGTCTATAACGACGAAGTGATCAAGGCGAAGCTCGACGGCAAGGTCGACATTCTGCACTTTGATGAAGCATGGCTGCCGCATGCGGCTTTTCACAGCTTCTACGACAATATGCACGCGATTGACCGCAATAAACCGCGCACGAAAAAGAGCATGGTTTTTGCGACGCACTCAACGCATAAGCTGCTTGCGGGTATTTCGCAGGCAAGCCAGATCTGTATCCAGGACTCTGAAACCGAGAAGCTTGACCGCGCCGGATTTAATGAATCCTTCATGATGCACACGTCCACTTCGCCGCAGTACGCGATCATCGCAAGCTGCGACGTCGCTGCGGCCATGATGGAAGGACGGGCCGGTACGGCGCTCGTGGAAGAATCCATTCAGGAAGCCGTGGATTTCA
>OJQO01000916.1_pt1 | contig 9874 bp, 7 predicted proteins | sample 1598931 | NCBI WGS metagenome assembly OJQO01 (sample SAMN03922515, study PRJEB24848) | human gut metagenome | isolation source: stool sample | host: Homo sapiens | place: Germany | collected 2010-02 | reverse complement strand
ATTTACAACAACACAGAACAAAGACTTTTTGAAAACAACAGAACAGGAAGGAAATGGAACACACATAATTACATTGCGGGCGCGCATGTATGCGCACGTAAAAGAGTAGACAAGAAGGTTCCTAACAGCACTAGGCAGACTTAGCGCCTCCACCTATTTCTCGCCAGCCTTGTTTTTAAACTACCAAATAAATAGAAACTACATTTCACGTACAGAAGGCAACTAATCGTCTATATCACAACTGCTTAACATTTAAAATAACATTACATATTTCGAGTTAGTTACATACGTACGTGTAAACCGATGCGTATATATGTGTAGCCCGATGGCACCGTATGTATAGTCCGATACGTACGTATGTATAACCAGATGCGTACGTATGTATAACCAGATGCGTACGTACACATTTTAAATCACGATGCATGTTGCAGAAAGACCTTGATATTTTAAAAAAACATCAAAGTCTTTTTCAAAAACATCAAAGTCTTTTTAGAAAAGCTCGGCATGTTTTTTATGTAAGAGCAGATTACACCTCTCCCCACCAAGTCGGTCATTACTTCTTTCCCGTTCATCCTTACATTTTTATCAAAACATGCGGATAATCAGCCGGTTAATAATGAAAGGACCTCCCCTCATCCTCCCTTCAGCCGTGCTTCCCAAGTCCCTTCACAATCTGCCTTCAGCCTTTGTCTGTCGGAAGAAGTTTTACGAATGAAAGGAGGCTGAAAGAGTGAGAACAAGACATCCATTCATTAGCGGAGCCTCATCAACAGGGCGTTTTAACGAATAATGAAAGGAGAAAGGAAGGTACGAAACGAAGCAATCCGCATAAGAATTGAAGCAGTGCCAAGAGTGGTTAGCAATAACACACTGTCTGAAGATAAGAGTTTTATTGAAATGGGAGTGTATCAAAACTAAACCGGCCTATCCAATCTCAGCTGTAGGGACAGGGGTTGCCTGCCCGAAGACACAAAGTAAACTGTTTTCGGACGAGCAAACCTCGTCCCTACAAACTAAACGACAGCATTATCCACGTTTTGACACACTCCCAAAGAAAATATCAAAAGGCAATTACCCAGCCATACAACTTACCAGTCTAACTGCGACTAACCTGCAATCCTTTGTCAGACAATGTCATATCAACAAAACGAGCACAACTGTTAGGCGGATTTTGAGTCAATATTGCTCTGATTTTAACGGCAGCTTCGGGGTCTTTGGCTACCATATAAAGATAACCTCCTCCACCTGCTCCAGGCAACTTATAACCTAAACAGTAATCATCAATCTTACGAATGATAGCCTCAACCGACGCAGGATTAGTTCCCGAATCAAGAGCCTGATTCTGCTTCCAGCTTTTACCCACCAAACGCCCCATTTCATCGAAGTTTCCACGTTGGATAGCTTCATATAAATCAAATGCATGACTCTTCATGCTTCCCAACAGTGCAAGATGTTCTGTAGAGTTAAGGAACATACTACGTACAATCTCAGCCAAAATTCCCTTAGCAGTGCGAGTGATACCGGTATAATACAACAGATGACACTTCTGATATTCACTACCCGTAAACAAATAATCAGGCAACCAACGAACCAACGGACTTTGCTCCATACCGGCATGAGTTTGAAGAAGCTTAACACCACGAAGGACACCTCCATATTGGTCTTGCCAACCACCTCCCGTAGTAAGCAATTGTTCCAAAATCAGAGTACGGTTGCATATTTCATTCTTATCCCACTTCAAGCCACAGAAATCGGATACCGCGCCAAGCACCGTAGAAGCTAAAATAGAACTAGTACCCAAACCGGAACCTGCAGGAATAGCCGACAATAACGTGATTTCAATACCTGAGCCAAACGCCTTGAGCTGCTCCTCCAATGTAACATAAACATCTGCCGAGAATTCCGGCTGGAAACCGGCCAGCACCAAAGCCGCTTTAGGAATAGAAAAAGGAGAACCAACTTGCATAAAGTCACTCAGTTCTTCATAGGTAGTAACAGTTTCTATTGCTCCCAAGTCTATAGAACGTAAAATAATCTTATATTCTTTACAAGGCTTTACATAAACCTGCAAAGGAGGCTGTCCATTCAGTTCAATAGCAATATTCACTACATTTCCGCCTTCATTCAAACAATAAGGAGGAGTATCTGTCCATCCGCCTGCCAAATCAATACGAACCGGACTCCTTCCCCATACTATCTGATCGGAATAAACCGATAAATGAGGCTGCTGTTTTTTTGCCAATGCAGCTGCCGTCAAACCTTCACGCATCAACCCAAAGGCCCTTCTTTCATACTCCGTATAGGTTTTACCACTGAACTGCTGCACCCTGGCCCGAAACATATTGTCGCTTATCCGGGTCATCAATGGCGCAGAAAGCGGCAATGCATCCGGCAATTCCAAATGATGAATGGCAAATTCATGAGCAGCATCATCCAAATTCAACTGATAAAAAACACTACGTTCATAATTACGAGCCAACACAGGCCAGTTCATAACCCGAAAGGAATCACGCTGGGCAGCCAAACGACGAAGATTGGCATAAGCGGAAATCTCATCGGCCGACAACCGGCGAGAACGTTTCCATATTTCCTTACCTTCCTGAAGTTCGGGTTCGGAAATCATCCAACGCATTACCAGCCCCAGCTCTTCTATTGTAGAGCAAACAGGAAACAAACGGGCAGCCTGCAAATCGTGAGCACCGTCTATCTCTTCAACTGCTACTTTGCGACAAGAAAGCCATTCACGCACCGAAATTCCCTGATAAATAGTCCTTTCCTCTGTCAATGCTCCTTTAAAGGTATCATTAAATCCATAGGGGCGAGCTACGTACTCAGCCTCTCCCAAAGGTACCACATCAATACATACCCCCGACGGCACATTGAGTTTCCAGTCATTAGTCGGAACCCCTGTTATAATTGTCTGTCGATGGATGTTCCACTCCTTGCCCACACAGCTGTTTTCTATCCAGATTTCAGAATTGTCAGCAGTAAGACGATATGCGACATCAGCATTCTGCACAAACATAGCCGGATGAGGTTTCACCTTACGATGCATGATTTCACGCTGGTCGTTCACCAAATTCTGAACAGCCAACGTGGAAGAGATTAATTCCCTGCTTGTTCCATAATGATAAAACTCACCTCCGGGCAACGGCAGGATAGCCACACTCAACCCATTCAATTCTTCATCTGCAATACGCGGATGTTCACCCAAGGTCAGTCCGAACTCGGAATACATATCGTAATATGAGAGTTCACCTCCTTTTTTAGAACGTTTTATCAACAAATCAACAGCCCGATCACTCAGCAACCAAATACCGATATCCATCAGGAACAAGTGAGTTTGCATCAGTTTTCCCAACTCCTCGACCGAAGGTTTCTGAAGCATAAAGTCCAATTTATCGGGATTGCTACGCGAAGAAACAAACACCCCGTGATTCTTTGCCAAATTGGGGTCCACCCAAAGCCCATAGCACACAACATCAACATCAGGAATATCCTGAAGAGGTTGACCCGCACGTATATACACATCTCCGCTGGCTATCAATGTACGCAGAGAAGCCGGAGCCTTCTCCATTATTTGTTCATATAAAGGAAGCTGAAGTGAGAGCAGATTTTGTTCCAAGCGCTGCCCCCTCGCCCATCTAAAGACAGGAATAGGCGTTAATATTTTACCTGACGGAGCATATCCGGGCAAACGTCGACTCTGTCCGCCGGCATGCAACAATATTCTTTTTTCTTCCCTCAGCCATTCCAAAAAGTCTTTATCGGGCGCAATATGTTGTTTGCATGCCTCAAGCAGCCAAGCCGTTCCTCCTCCCGACCCCAATTTACTACCAATAGGATCGGAAGTACAAAACCATTCATCACGATCAGCCTTTTCTATATCATAAAAAAATTCCACCAAATTAGGAGGAAGCGATAAAAGTTTTTTCATAATGCATCTTTGTATTTATAATACGCAAAGATGCTGATTTTCCCCTAACGAGCCAAGCAGAATAAGAAAAATTTAGTCGTTAAAAGCAAATACACGCTCATCCAAAGGCATCACTTCTTTCGATCCGGGCCGGGTCACAGGAACTCCGAAAGGCATCTGTGCTATTAACTTCCAATGCAAAGGCAAATTCCATGCTGCACGCACTTCATCATCTACCAACGGATTATAATGTTGCAGAGAAGCTCCCATTCTGGCATCCTCTAACATAGTCCAAATGACAAATTGATGCATAGCATCGGCCTGCTCCGCCCAAACAGGGAAATTATCTTTATAAGTGGGAAACTGTTCCTGCAAAGCATGAACAACAGACATATCCTCAAAATATAGAATCGTTCCATATCCACAAGAGAAACTACCATCTATTTTCTGTTCCGTTTTAGCAAAAGCTTCCGCAGAAATCCGCTTACGCAAAGTATTTTTTACGATATTCCACAACTTTTGATGAGCTTCACCTGTTAATAAAACAACACGTGTGGTTTGTGAATTGAATGCTGAAGGGACATATTCGACAGCAAAACGAATCAAATCCAACAATTCTTTTTCAGACAACGTGGATTTATTGTCTATCTGATAAAAAGTACGGCGGCTCTTTATGGCATCCTTGAATTTCTTTGTCATATTTAGCATATTTATTATGAGTTATTTTACCTATATAAACAAGCATACAGCAAAAGAAGTTCACTTTCTTTGCTTTTTTCAATACAATCAACTATTTTTGTTAGCTAATTATTAACATTATAAACAACACATTCAATGAAAGATTTTCTTAAATTTACATTGGCTAGTTTGATAGGCGTCATTTTAGCAGGTATAGTGCTCACCATACTGGGCCTTATCACAGTAGTAGGCATGGTAGCCTCATCAGACTCTGAAACCATAGTAAAAGACAACTCGGTCTTCGTTCTTGACTTGAAAGGCAACTTATCAGAACGTGTACAGGAAAACCCATTTCAACAGATAATGGGAGACGGCAATGGTTCTTATGGACTAAATGACATTTTATCCTCCATCAAAAAAGCCAAAGAAAACGACAAGATTAAAGGCATCTATATCCAACCATCTTATCTGGCTACTTCTTTTGCATCATTGGAAGAAATACGCAACGCACTTCAAGACTTCAAGGAAAGCGGTAAATTTATCGTAGCATACGCAGACCAATATACACAAGGTATGTATTATCTGGCAAGTGTTGCAGATAAGGTAATCATCAATCCTCAAGGAAACATTTCATGGCACGGGCTGGCATCCCAACCTGTCTTCTTTAAAGATTTACTGGATAAACTGGGCATTGATGTACAGGTTTTCAAGGTAGGCACTTATAAATCGGCTGTAGAACCATTTATCGCTACCGAAATGAGCCCCGCCAACCGTGAGCAAGTCACCGTATTCTTAAACTCTATATGGAATCAATTATTAGATGATGTTTCAGTGTCACGCAACATTTCTAAAGACTCACTTAATGCTTATGCAGACCAATGCATGGATCTCTGTCAGGCAGAAGAATATATCAAATGCGGACTGGCCGACTCAGTGTTATATAAAGACGAAATGATCGCTTATTTGAAACAACTGACCGGACGGAAAGAAGACCAGAGCTTAAACAGCCTTTTCCTTGAAGATATGATAAATGTAAAAAAGAATGTCCCCAAGGATAAAAGTGGAAACGTTGTTGCCGTATATTATGCATCAGGAGAGATTTTAGATGCTGCTTCCTCCAATTCTACCGAAGAAGTCATTGACGGTCAGAAGATGACACGGGACTTACGCAGGTTGCGCGATGACAACAATGTAAAAGCAGTTGTTCTGCGCGTAAACTCTCCGGGCGGAAGTGCTTATGCTTCCGAACAGATATGGCGCGAAGTAGTACGCCTGAAAGAAAAGAAACCGGTTATCGTCTCTATGGGGGATTATGCAGCATCAGGCGGTTATTACATCTCTTGCGCCGCAGATTCTATCTTTGCAGATCCGACAACTCTAACCGGCTCCATCGGTATCTTCGGAATGATTCCTTCGGGAGAGAAGTTATTCAAAGACAAACTAGGGCTGGATTTCGATGTAGTAAAAACTAATAAAATGGCCGATATGGGAGCCGGTTTCGGTCCACTCGCAACGCGTCCGTTCAACAACGCCGAACAGGAAGCACTTCAAAATTATATCAACAACGGGTATAAGTTATTCGTAAACCGTTGTGCCGAAGGAAGAAATATGTCAGCAGCAGATATTGAAAAAATAGCTGAAGGACGAGTGTGGACGGGCGAAATGGCCGTCGGTTTGGGGTTAGTAGATAAATTGGGAGGCATAGATGACGCATTAGCAGCAGCCGCAAAACGAGCAAACGTAGAGAACTACACTATTATCAGTTATCCTGAAAAAGAAAGTCTCTTCATGAATCTACTGAACAGCCAGCGCAAGCACTATGTCAACAGTCAGATGAAAGAATATATGGGCAGTTTCTACAGCTATTTCGAAATATTACAAAACCTGAAAGAAATCAATCCTGTACAGGCACGTATGCCATTCGAATTGAATATTAAATAACTTTTAATGGAGAATAACTTTATCAAAATACATAAGTGGCTATACCCGGTTTCGTGGCTTTACGGAGCCGGCGTATGGATACGTAACAGACTATTTGATTGGGGAATATACAAAGAAAAGAGCTTTGATATTCCGGTAATCTCGGTAGGCAACATTACCGTAGGAGGTACCGGAAAGACGCCTCATACCGAATATCTGATAAAGTTATTGAAACCCAATTATAAAGTGGCAGTCCTAAGCCGGGGGTATAAACGAAAATCAAAAGGCTTCGTATTGGCCCAACCGAATACTCCCGTAAATATCATAGGTGATGAGCCATTTCAAATGAAACAGAAATTTCCTGATATCTATATGGCAGTAGACCGTGACCGTTGTCACGGTATCGAGGAGCTATGCAACGGATATACCGCCCCCGGAACCGAAGTCGTAATATTGGATGATGCTTTTCAGCATCGCTATGTGAAACCGGGAATGAATATTCTTCTAGTGGACTATCACCGACCTATCTGCGAAGATGCTTTATTACCGGCAGGACGAATGCGCGAACCCGAAAAAGGCAAGAACCGTGCTCATATCGTGATAATAACCAAATGTCCCAAGGATATAACTCCCATGGATGTGCGGGTGTTGCGTAAACAGATGGGATTATATCCTTATCAACAACTTTACTTCACAACCCTGAATTATGGCAAATTATACCCTATCACCCAACAGGGAAAAGAGTATCCAATCGCCAACATTCATAAAGATGCACATATATTGCTCGTTACCGGAATTGCATCCCCGGCTAAGTTAATCCATGACTTAAGCCCTTATAACGAACATATCAATCCATTGACATTTAGTGACCACCATGACTTCACACCCCAAGACATGGAAATCATAAAAAGCCGTTTCAGACAACTGCCGGAAGGCAAACGAATGATTATCACCACAGAAAAGGATGCGGTGAGACTGTCATCCCATCCATTGCTGGACGAAAGCATCAAACCATTTATCTATGTACTCCCGATAGAGGTGAGCTTTTTACATGACCAACAAGAATTATTCAACTTAAATATAACCGAATATGTTAGAAAAAATCCAAGAAACCGCAGCCTTTCTGAAAGAAAAGATGCATACTAATCCCGAGACAGCAATTATTTTGGGCACAGGTCTAGGAAGTTTGGTACACGAAATTACCGATAAATATGAAATAAGTTATAAAGACATTCCTAATTTTCCCGTATCAACAGTAGAAGGTCACAGTGGCAAACTAATCTTTGGCAAATTGGGAGACAAAGACATCATGGCCATGCAGGGACGTTTCCATTTCTATGAAGGATATTCAATGAAAGAAGTTACTTTCCCGGTACGTGTAATGCGCGAATTAGGTATCAAAACACTATTTGTATCCAACGCTGCCGGCGGAACTAATCCTGCTTTTGAAATCGGTGACCTAATGATTATCAGAGATCATATCAACTTCTTCCCCGAACATCCGTTGCACGGAAAGAATATCGAATATGGTCCCCGTTTCCCGGACATGAGCGAAGCCTACTCTAAAGAGCTTATCAACAAAGCATTGGAAATAGCCAAAGAAAAGGGCATCAAAGTGCAGCAAGGAGTATATATCGGTACACAAGGACCGACTTTTGAAACTCCGGCAGAATATAAAATGTTCCATATCCTGGGAGCTGATGCTGTAGGCATGTCTACTGTCCCCGAAGTTATTGTTGCAAACCATTGCGGCATTAAAGTGTTTGGAGTTTCAGTTATCACCGACCTCGGCGTGGAAGGCAAAATAGTGGAGGTTTCCCACGAAGAAGTCCAGAAGGCGGCAGATGAAGCACAGCCACGGATGACAACCATTATGCGCGAACTCATTAACAGAGCTTAAAAAAAGAATATGCAAGAAACAAATAGAACAGAAATTGCAACCTTGGGGGAGTTCGGCCTCATCAAACATCTGACTCAGAATATTGAACTAAAGAATCCCGAAACCAAATACGGTGTGGGAGACGATGCAGCCGTCCTCGAATTTAAGGACAAAGAAGTATTGGTTACTACCGATCTTCTGATGGAAGGAGTACACTTTGACCTGATTTATACACCATTAAAGCATCTTGGATATAAATCAGCCATTGTAAACTTCTCAGACATTTATGCCATGAATGGAACTCCCAAGCAGATAACAGTATCGCTAGCTGTATCCAAACGCTTCTGCATAGAAGATTTAGAGCAGTTCTATGATGGTTTGAAGCTGGCCTGCCAACTACACAATGTAGATATTGTGGGAGGAGATACCACATCATCAGTCACAGGATTGGCAATCAGTATCACCTGCATTGGCGAGGCTGACAAAGACAAAGTGGTTTACCGCAATGGAGCGTATGACACAGATTTGATTTGCGTCAGTGGTGATTTAGGGGCCGCCTATATGGGTCTGCAACTGCTGGAACGCGAAAAAGCGGTGTTCCAGGACCAAAAAGAAGCCAATCCCGATTTCTCCGGCAAGGAGTACATATTAGAGCGCCAACTTAAACCGGAGGCGCGTAAAGATATCATTGAAGAACTTGCCCAAGCAGGAGTAAAACCGACTGCCATGATGGATATTTCGGACGGACTTTCTTCCGAGCTGTTGCATATTTGCTCACAAAGCGATACCGGCTGCCGCGTTTATGAGGAGCGTATTCCCATTGACTATCAGACGGCTGTAATGGCAGAAGAACTCAATATGAATGTCACTACCTGTGCATTAAATGGTGGCGAAGATTATGAACTCCTCTTCACTGTTCCCTTGACTGATCACGAAAAGGTTTCGACCATGAAAGGCGTAAAAGTCATTGGGCACATCACCAAACCGGAGTTGGGTTGCGCCCTCGTCACTCGCGACGGACAAGAATTTGAGTTAAAAGCACAAGGTTGGAATCCATTAAAAGAAAAATAATTCCTACTACAAAATGCTGATAATAAGCATTTTATTTATTATCAGCATTTTTTCTTTATATAATATTTGCAAGATTAGAAAACTTTATCTATCTTTGCAACCGCAAACAAGAAACAATGGTGCCATAGCTCAGTTGGTAGAGCAAAGGACTGAAAATCCTTGTGTCCCCGGTTCGATTCCTGGTGGCACCACTTTTACAAAACGGAAAATCATGAAAACCGCTGAAATACAGTTATTTCAGCGGTTTTTTATTTATGTACTGCCCGCAAAAATATGCAATCTGGTGCAATAAAAAATTGCTGATTCGGTGGCTTTTTTGGGCTCAGTTTGAAAACTTGGGGGAATTAGTTAAAAACACTATCTTTGTGGCATGAAACAGAACCTTCAACCCCCTGCCACTCCACTGGAGA
>OJQO01000911.1_pt1 | contig 9957 bp, 9 predicted proteins | sample 1598931 | NCBI WGS metagenome assembly OJQO01 (sample SAMN03922515, study PRJEB24848) | human gut metagenome | isolation source: stool sample | host: Homo sapiens | place: Germany | collected 2010-02 | reverse complement strand
TTCGAACGAGGAGCGCCTGCGCCACTACCTGCAGACGGCCGTCGAGGTCAACGACGACTCGCCGGTGCTGGTAGACCGCTACATCATGGGCAAGGAGCTTGAGGTGGACGCCATCTGCGACGGCAAGGACGTCTTTATCCCCGGCATCATGGAGCATGTCGAGCGCACGGGTATCCATTCGGGCGACTCGATCAGCGTCTATCCGACCTTCAGCGTCAGCCAGAAGGCCAAGGACAAGATCATCGACTACACGGTGAAGCTCGGTCTGCGGATCGGCATCATCGGTCTCTACAATATCCAGTTCATCCTCGACGGCAACGACGAAGTCTACGTCATCGAGGTCAATCCCCGCTCGTCGCGCACGGTGCCGTTCCTCTCCAAATCGACGGGCGTCCCGATGGCCCATATCGCCACGCAGGTGATTCTGGGCAAGACGCTGAAGGAACTGGGCGTCACCGAAGTATACGGCAAGGAGAAGAAACGCTGGTACGTCAAGGCGCCGGCCTTCTCGTTCGCCAAGATCCGCGGCATGGATTCCTACCTCTCGCCTGAGATGAAATCCACGGGCGAGGCCATCGGCTACGACGACAAGCTCACCCGCGCGCTTTACAAGGCGTTGCAGGCGACGGGCATGAACGTCTGCAACTACGGCACGATCTTCGTCACCATCGCCGACCACGACAAGGAGCAGGCGCTGCCCCTCGTGCGGCGTTTCTACGACCTCGGCTTCAACGTCGAGGCGACGACCGGGACCGCCGAATTCCTGCGCGAACACGGCATCCGCACCCGCACGCGGCGCAAGTTGAGCGAGGGCAGTTCGGAGATCATCGACGCGCTCCGTCAGGGCCACGTGAGCTACGTGATCAATACCATCGACATCAACCAGCACAATACCCGGCTCGACGGATACGAAATCCGCCGCACGGCCGTCGAGAACAACGTGACGATCTTCACGGCGCTCGAAACGGTGCAGGTGCTGCTGGACGTGCTCGAAGAGATCACCTTCGGAGTCTCGACCATCGACGCGAAGTGATTTCCGGCGTGAGGACGCCTTCCGTACGCACCTCTTTCGCTCCGAACGGGATACGGTCCCGTCCGGAGCGAAACGAACGAAGCGCGGGGGCTGTTCTCCGGATCAAAAATCGAAAGGGAATACATGTATAAGAAAGGCATCTATAAGATTCTTGCGAACGAGCCGCTGACGGCCTCGGTGTGGCGCATGGTGCTGGAGGGCGATACCGAGTGGATCGTCCGTCCGGGACAGTTCGTCAATATCGCGCTCGAAGGCCGCTACCTGCGCCGTCCGATTTCGGTGTGCGACTGCGATGCACGGACCCTCACGCTCATCTATAAGGTCGTGGGCGGAGGTACGGAGCAGATGAGCCGCATGGCGGCGGGCGCGGAGCTGGACCTGCTGACGGGACTCGGCAACGGCTTCGACACCTCCAACGATGCGCGGCGGCCCCTGCTGGTGGGCGGCGGCGTAGGCGTGCCTCCGCTCTACAAGCTGGCCAAAGCGCTGCTGGCGGAGGGCAAACCGGTGAGCGTCGTACTGGGATTCAACACGGCGGACGAGGTCTTCTACGCCGACGAATTCCGGGCGCTGGGGTGCGACGTGCATGTCGCCACGGCCGACGGTTCGGCCGGGACGAAAGGCTTCGTCACGACGGCCATCGCCGGCGACGGCATCGACTTCGACTACTTCTATGCCTGCGGTCCGCTGCCGATGCTGCGCGCGTTGTGCGACTCGGTCGCGCAGGACGGCCAGCTGTCGTTCGAGGAGCGTATGGGATGCGGTTTCGGCGCCTGCATGGGCTGTTCGTGCAAAACGAAATACGGCAACAAACGCATCTGCAAGGAGGGGCCCGTATTAACGAAAGGGGAGATCATATGGTAAGAGAGCAGTTCATCGCACAGAACCGGCCGGCAGGAAAACCTGCCCCGGATATGTCCGTCACCCTGAGCGGTTTGAAGCTGGACAACCCGGTCGTTCCGGCCAGCGGTACGTTCGGATACGGCAACGAATTCCGGGATTTTTACGATATCAACATCCTCGGTTCGTTCTCGTTCAAGGGCACCACGCGCGAACCGCGCTTCGGCAATCCCACGCCCCGCATCGCCGAATGTACGGCGGGGATGATCAACGCTGTGGGACTGCAGAATCCCGGCATCGACGCCGTGATCGCCGAGGAGCTGCCGCGCCTGAAGAGCTTCTTTCATAAACCCGTGATCGCCAATATCAGCGGCTTCTCGATCGAGGAGTACGCCTATTGCTGCGAGCGGATCGACCGCGAGGAGCAGGTCGGCATCATCGAGGTCAATGTCTCGTGCCCCAACGTGCGGCACGGCGGCATGTCGTTCGGCACTTCGCCCGAATGTGCGGCCGAGGTGACGCGCGCGGTGAAGGCCGTGACCACCAAACCGGTCTATATCAAACTGTCGCCCAACGTGACGGACATCGTCTCGATCGCCCGCGCCTGCGAAGAGGCCGGTGCCGACGGCATCTGCCTGATCAACACCCTGCTGGGAATGCGGATCGACGTGAGGTGCCGCAAGGCGGTGATCGCCAATACGATGGGCGGTTTTTCGGGCGCTGCGGTCTTCCCCGTGGCCGTGCGGATGGTTTATCAGGTCGCCAAAGCCTGCTCCGTACCCGTCATGGGATGCGGCGGCGTGACGACGGCCCGCGACGTGATCGAAATGATGATGGCCGGAGCCACGGCCGTGCAGGTCGGTGCCGCGAATCTGGTGAATCCCTATGCCTCGAAGGAGATCGTCGAAGCCCTGCCCGCCGAGATGGAGCGGCTGGGGATCGAGCGGCTGAGCGACATTATAGGAATCGTAGAATAAAGTTAAAATCGGATATGATGCAACACGACGTAATTATCGCCTGCGACTTCAAGTCGGCGGAAGACACTTTCAAGTTCCTCGACCTGTTCTGGGACGAGGAGCGCAAACCGTTCCTCAAGATCGGCATGGAGCTTTTCTATGCCGAAGGCCCTGCCATCGTGCGCGAAATCAAGCGCCGGGGCCACCGGATTTTCCTCGACCTGAAACTGCACGACATTCCCAACACCGTGAAGAAGGCGATGGCCGTGCTGTCGCGTCTGGACGTGGATATGTGCAACGTCCATGCGGCCGGAACGGTCGAGATGATGAAATACGCCCTCGAAGGGCTTACCCGCGAAGACGGCACGCGGCCCCTGCTGATCGCCGTGACGCAGCTCACCTCGACCAGCGAGGAGCGCATGCGGCAGGAGCTGCTTATCAACGCTTCGATCAACGACACGATCGTCAAATACGCGCAGAACACCCGTGCCGCGGGGCTGGACGGCGTGGTTTGCTCGCCGCTCGAAGCGGGCATGGTGCACGAAGCCTGCGGAAAAGAGTTCCTGACCGTCACGCCCGGCGTGCGTTTTGCAGACGGAGACGTTGCGGACCAAGTGCGCGTCACCACGCCCGCCCGTGCGCGGGAGATCGGCTCCGACTTCATCGTCGTGGGCCGTCCGATCACCGCCGCTGCGGACCCCGTGGCCGCGTACCGCAGGTGCGTAAGCGAATTTTGCGATTAAACACGATTAAAAACAGTCGATTATGAAACCGGTAAAACTTTTCTACCTGAAAAACTGTCCCTTCTGCCGCAAGGCGCTGCGTTACATCGAGCAGGCCAAGGCCGCACACCCCGAACTGCAGCCGGTGGCGATCGAAATGATCGAGGAGTCGGAGCAGTCCGATTTGGCCGACACGTTCGATTACTACTATGTGCCGACGTTTTACGTCGACGGCGTGAAGGTCCACGAGGGCGGCATCTATGCCGAGGAGGTGGAGAAGATTTTGCGTTCGGCGCTGGAATAAACAACTACAGAATATCATGGAGAAATCAATTGCTAAAGACCTGCTTTCGATCGGCGCGGTGTTCCTGCGCCCCGAACAGCCGTTTACATGGGCCAGCGGCATCAAAAGCCCGATTTACTGCGACAACCGCCTGACGCTGACGGCGCCTGTCGTGCGCGGACACGTCGAAGAGGGGCTGGCGCAGATCGTCCGCACCCGCTTTCCCGAAGCCGAAGTGCTGATGGGGACTTCGACCGCGGGCATCGCCCACGCCGCCATCACCGCGACGATCCTCGACCTGCCGATGGGCTATGTGCGCAGCGGTTCGAAGGATCACGGCCGCGGCAACCAGATCGAGGGCAAGCTCGAAAAGGGGCAGAAGGTGGTCGTGATCGAGGACCTGATCTCGACCGGCGGTTCGTGCATCGAGGTGGTGACCGCCCTGCGCGAAGCCGGCGCCGAGGTGCTGGGCGTGGCGTCGATCTTCACCTACGGCATGAAGAAGGGACTGGACCGCATGAAAGAGGCGAACGTCGTCAATTACAGTCTCTCGAATCTCGACGCGCTGGTGGAAGTGGCCGCCGAGGAGGGATACATCAAGCCCGAAGACAAGGCCCGTCTGCTGAAATTCCGCGACAATCCGTCGGACGAAAGCTGGATGGAAAAATAGTTTGCCGGGATCGCACGACGCTTTTCCGCACCTCGCTTGGGGGCATGGAAATGCGGCTTGCACTCCCTCCGCACTCCGGTCGGCACCGCGTGCAATCCGCAGCATGCCGCCGGCCGGCTGCAAACCCCGATTTTGATAAATGAAACAACCTATGAGACACCTGATTGACCCGACCGACCTGACGGTGGCCGAAACCGAACAAATCGTGGCGCTGGCCGAAGATATCATCGCCAACCGCGCCAAATACAGCGAAGCGTGCAAGGGGCGCAAGCTGGCGACGCTCTTTTACGAGCCTTCGACCCGCACCCGCCTGAGTTTCACCTCCGCCATGATGGAGCTGGGGGGCAGCGTCATCGGCTTTTCGGACGCCAATTCGTCGTCCGTGTCGAAAGGCGAAACCGTGGCGGACACCGTACGCGTGATCCGCTGTTTCGCGGACATTATCGCCATGCGCCACTTCAAGGAGGGCGCGCCGCTCGTAGCTTCGCAGTACGCCGGAATTCCGGTCATCAATGCGGGCGACGGCAGCCACAGCCACCCGACGCAGACCCTTACGGACCTTCTGACGATCAAGCGCGAGAAGGGGCGTTTCGACAACATGACGATCGGCTTCTGCGGCGACCTGAAATTCGGCCGCACGGTCCATTCGCTCATCAAGGCGTTGTCGCGCTATTCGGGGATCAAGGTGATCCTGATCGCCCCGCAGGAGCTGCGTCTTCCGGACTACATGCTGGCCGAGATGAGCGAGAATTCGAAACTCGAATTCCGCGAAGTCGAGACCATGGAGGAGGTGATGCCCGAACTGGACATACTCTACATGACGCGTGTGCAGAAGGAGCGTTTCCTCGACGAGGAGGAGTTCGACCGCGTGAAGAACAGCTTCGTGCTCGATCCCGGAAAGCTCGAAACCGCCAAGGAGGATATGATTATCCTGCACCCGCTGCCGCGCGTGAACGAAATCACGCGCGCCGTGGACAACGATCCCCGCGCAGCCTATTTCCGACAGGTCGAGAACGGCAAGTTCGTACGCATGGCGCTGATCCTTACGCTGCTGCGCTGGGCCGACGAAAACAAGCCCTTCGAGAAGACTCCCGTTTTCAGCGAAGACTACGTCGTCAATGAGATGGAGTGCTCCAACCGGCGCTGTATCTCGGCGACCGAAGATGTCGACCGGCTTTTCCACCGCCTGCCCGACGGCTCGTGCCGCTGCGCCTACTGCGAGGCCAAGGCGAAGTGATCTCCGGTATGGCCTTTCATATAAAGCTCCCATAAGGGAGCTTTTTTTCTTCCGCCTGCCTGAGTCTGTCTTCCGTTTTTCCTGAGTCCGCCGCTCTTCCGGGCCTTAGGGCGTGTTCCGGTCCGGGCGGTGCTTTCCGGCGGGTCGGACGGAGTGCATGCGCCCTGTTCGGCCGATTTTCCGGTTTCGAATGTAAAATTTGTTATTTCGATTAGTAACCTGTCTTGTGAAATTGTATTATTTATAGAAACAAAGGCGCAGAACGGGATGCATTCCCGTCTGCGGTTGCAAAAAGTTTTACTATCTTTGCATCAATTCTAACCTTAACCTGAAAAGAACCGATGTCTGCAAATTCCCGAAAAGTATCGCCGCTGGCATGGGTCCCCACGGTCTATTTTGCCATGGGGCTCCCGTTTATTATCGTAAACATGGTAGCGACGCTGATGTTCCGAGGGCTGGGTATCGACGATGCCCGCATTACGCTCTGGACTTCGCTGATTATCCTGCCGTGGTCGCTCAAACCCTTCTGGAGTCCCTTGATGGAGATGTTCAGGACCAAGAAATTCTGGGTCGTCGCCACGCAGCTGGTTTCGGGTCTGGGACTTGCGCTGGTCGCCCTGTCGCTTCCGCTTCCCAACTTTTTCCCCTATGCCATCGCCCTGATGGCCGTCGTGGCCTTCAGCGGCGCGACGCACGACATCGCCACCGACGGCGTCTATATCACCGAACTTTCCAAAGACCTGCAGGCCAAGTTCATCGGCTGGCAGGGCGCCTTTTACAACATCGCTAAGGTCTTCGCCATGGGCGGACTGGTCTATCTGGCCGGCGCGCTCAAGGACCATGTCGGAATCGTGCAGGCGTGGATGACCGTGATGGGCCTTTGCGGCGGCATTCTCTTCCTGCTGGGACTGTACCACATCCGCATGCTGCCTTCGGGTGGCGCCGCGACGGCCCATGCTGACAGTTTCGGCGGCGCCATGCGCGAAACGAAACGCATCTTTCTGGAGTTCTTCAAGAAGAAATACATCTGGATCTATTTCGCCTTCATCCTCTTCTACCGCTTCGCCGAAGGTCTGGTCATCAAGATCGTGCCGCTGTTCCTCAACGCTCCGCTCGATCAGCAGGGCATGGGCCTTACCGAACAGCAGATCGGACTCTATTACGGTACGTTCGGCGTGATCGCCTTCGTCGTGGGGTCCATTCTGGGCGGCTATTTCATTTCGTGGCTCAAACTGCGGCGCGCCTTGTTCCCGCTGGTCTGCATCTTCAACGTTCCGTTCGTGGTCTATGCGCTGCTGGCGTGGTTCCAGCCTTCGAGCCCCGTGCTGATCTGCGCGGCCATCGTGTTCGAATATTTCAGTTACGGCTTCGGCTTCGTGGGACTCACGCTCTTCATCATGCAGCAGGTGGCGCCCGGCCCGCACCAGATGGCGCACTACGCCTTCGGGTCGTCGCTTGCCAACCTCGGCGTGATGCTTCCGGGTATGATCAGCGGCTGGCTTTGTGACAGTTTGGGCGGCTATCACTACTTCTTCATGTGGGCGCTGCTGGCGACGGTTCCCGCCTTCCTGCTCGCCGCGCGCATTCCCTTCACCCATCCCGATACCGAAGAGGTGACGGCCGAGGAGATCGACAAAGAATTGATCAACGAATAAACAGATAACGTAAAACTATGGACAACAACCTGAAAATCGTAGGCCCGGCCATGCCGGATATGCCGTGGGAGGATCGTCCCGCCGGCTCCAAGGAAGTGATGTGGCGCTATTCGGCCAATCCGATCATCCCGCGCGACGCGCTTTCGACGTCGAACAGCATTTTCAACTCGGCGGTCATTCCCTTCAAGAAAGGCAAGTATAACTATGCGGGCGTTTTCCGCTGCGACGACACCAACCGCCGCATGCGCATCCACGCCGCTTTCTCGGTGGAAGCGTCAGATGTGTATAAGAGACAGGCATCAAGTGGGATATCTGCGAGGAGGATTTCAAACTCGTGGGCGCCGATCCCGAAATCGCCGAGTGGGTTTACGGTTACGATCCCCGCGTAGCCAAGATCGAGGATAAGTATTATGTGACGTGGTGCAACGGCTACCACGGCCCGACGATCGGCATCGCGTGGACCGACGACTTCGAGACGTTCCACCAGCTGGAGAACGCCTTTATCCCCTTCAACCGCAACGGCGTGCTGTTCCCCCGCAAGATCAACGGCCGTTTCGCCATGCTGTCGCGTCCGAGCGACAACGGCCATACGGCTTTCGGCGACATTTTCTACTCGGAGTCGCCCGACATGGAGTTCTGGGGCCGCCACCGTCATGTGATGTCGCCCGCGGCCTTCGAGGTGTCGGCATGGCAGTGCATGAAGATCGGTGCGGGTCCCGTACCCATCGAGACGAGCGAGGGCTGGCTGCTGCTCTACCACGGCGTGCTGCGTTCGTGCAACGGTTATGTCTATGCGTTCGGTTCGGCGCTGCTCGACCTCGACCAGCCGTGGAAGACGATCGCCCGCAGCGGCCCGTACCTGATTTCGCCGCGCGAGATCTACGAGCTGACGGGCGACGTTCCGAACGTCACGTTCCCCTGCGCGTCGCTCCATGACCCCGAAACGGGCCGGATCGCCGTCTATTACGGATGCGCCGACACCGTCACGGGCCTTGCCTTCGGTTATATCCCCGAAATCGTCAAGTTTACCAAGGAAAACAATATTCTCTGACGATGCTGCGACGAACGCTCTTAACTGCTGCGCTCGCCGCAGCCGTTTTCTGCGCACCGCTGCGTGCGCAGGAACCCGCCGACTGGGTCGATCCTTTCGTCGGCACGACCAACTTCGGCACGACCAACCCCGGCGCGGTGTGTCCCAACGGCATGATGTCCGTGGTTCCCTTCAACGTGATGGGTTCCGACGAGAACGTCTACGACAAGGACGCCCGCTGGTGGTCCACGCCCTATGAGTTCCACAACAAGTTCTTCACGGGTTTCGCGCACGTCACGCTGAGCGGCGTGGGGTGCCCCGAACTGGGATCGCTGCTGGTGATGCCGACCACGGGCGCGCTCGACGTCGATTACCGCAATTACGGCAGCAAGTACACCGGTGAAACCGCTTCTCCGGGCTACTATTCGAACCGGCTTTCGAAGTACGGCGTCCTTGCCGAAGTGACGGCCACGCCGCGCAGCTCGGCCGAACGCTACACCTTCCCGGCGGGCGAGAGCCATATCCTGCTCAATCTGGGCGAGGGCCTTACCAACGAATCGGGGGCTTGGGTGCGCCGCGTGAGCGACACCGAGGTCGAGGGCATGAAACTGCTCGGCACGTTCTGCTACAACCCGCAGGCGGTGTTCCCGATCTATTTCGTGATGCGCGTCTCGAAACGCCCCTCCGCCACGGGATTCTGGAAGAAACAGCCCCCCAAATACGGCGTCGAAGCCGAGTGGGACAAGGATGCCGGCAATTACAAACTCTATACGCACTACGGCCGTGAACTCGCGGGCGACGATGTGGGCGTGTGGTTCAGCTACGATACGACGGAGGGCGAGCAGCTCGAAGTCCGCATGGGCGTTTCGTTCGTGTCGGTCGAGAATGCGCGCCTGAACCTCGAAGCCGAGCAGCAGGAGCGTTCGTTCGACGACATCCGTGCCGCAGCGCGCCGCTCGTGGAACGACGATCTGGGCCGCATCCGCGTCGAGGGCGGCACCGACGCGCAGAAGAAGGTCTTCTATACGGGGCTCTATCATGCGCTGATCCATCCCAACGTGCTGAGCGACGTCAACGGTGAATACCCCGCGATGGAGAGCGCCGAAATCCGCACCGCCGAGGGCAACCGCTATACGGTCTTCTCGCTCTGGGACACCTACCGCAACCTGCACCAGCTGATGACGCTGGTCTATCCCGAACGCCAGTTGGAAATGGTGCGTTCGATGATCGGCATGTACAAGGAGTGGGGCTGGCTGCCGAAATGGGAGCTTTACGGCCGCGAAACCTTCACCATGGAGGGCGATCCGGCCATCCCGGTGATCGTCGATACGTGGATGAAGGGCCTGCGCGATTTCGACATGGACGCCGCTTACGAGGCGATGCGCAAGTCGGCCACGACGCCGGGCGCGCGGAACAGGATGCGCCCCGACATCGACCCCTACATCGAAAAAGGCTATGTGCCGCTGGGCTTCTACGCCCGCGACCTTTCGGGCGACAACTCCGTGTCGCACGCCCTGGAATACTATATCGC
>OJQO01000899.1_pt1 | contig 10143 bp, 10 predicted proteins | sample 1598931 | NCBI WGS metagenome assembly OJQO01 (sample SAMN03922515, study PRJEB24848) | human gut metagenome | isolation source: stool sample | host: Homo sapiens | place: Germany | collected 2010-02 | reverse complement strand
AGATAGACCGGATGATGGACGGCAAGCTCGGGACTGACTCCGCTTACGAGGGCATTGTCTTCACACCCGAACTCAGGGACAAACTGCTGGAAATCAAGACCGGTTCGTTCGCCTACATAGATGAAGGCGGCATTTCGCACGCGCAGGTCGAGGGATACGTGATGACCTCGCAGGTTGTCAGGGAACTCAAGAAAAAGGCGGAGCGGCTGATGGGCGGCTACAACGCTTCCGAAAAGGATACCATCGCCACCAACCTGAACCTGTATACCAAGGCCGGGGCGGACGCCCGCTTCGCCGCGCTTGAAAACCTGTTCCAGGATTACATCGACTTTTTGACCGGGCAAGGAAAATCCCCCATGGAAGCCCGGCAGCTCCTGCGGAACAAGTTGGACGTGCTGTCCAAAGACGAAATCGTCAAGGACTACCTGCGCAAGGACGGCAAACTTTCCGACCTGTCCTTGCCGACAGCGGAGGCGAAACGGCAGGCCTGCCGCGCTATCGGAGCCGCCTATGCGGAAGAATACCAGCCCCTGCTGGCGGATACGGGATGGATGCACATGGAGAACAGCGGCTCGGGAACAGATACCCAGGGGCTGTTTATCCGCCAGATCGGGAATATCGTGTCCATACAGGGGTATATCAATACCGCACGCAGGGACGGCAGCAACTGGGGCGGCATCGTTGCCGTCATCCCGAACAAGATACAGCCCCCGAGATACAGCGTGCGCTGCAGCGCCGCTGACTGGAACGATGACCACAAGTACAACCGGGGCTCCTCGTTCACCATCTACGGCGGTTCGCGCAGGATACAGCTTTACGAGCGCGGTATGTACAATGTCAATGTAGAACTCAACTTCACCTATTTTGTATAGTCATGAAACATAAACTCAATGTAAACGGCGATATTGAAAGCCGCCGGAGGATTGCGGAGCGCAGGAACGTTCCCGTCCGTGAAACCGTACAGCAAACCATTCAACCGCAACATCATGAAACAGAAGAAAATCAGGCGGCAGCCGCAGAAGAAACCGTCTCCCCGGCAGCAGAAGCCCCGAAAGCGAGAAGACGGAAGACCGCAGGGGACGCTTAAGCGCTTTCCTTTCGACGAGACACGGATAGGCTTCATGCTCCGGTATGAGATGCCGGTAGTCTATCATCTGCTCCGCAGGTTATGCGCCACGCAGCAGCCCTTCGAGCCGGACTGGCAGGTCATACGGTCGGTGGCGGAGGCATCGAAAGACCCTTCCTGCGGCAAGGCGAAGTTCCGCCGCTACCTGGACGAGTACCGCCGGGACGGGGTCTATTGCCGGCGCGGGAAACGGCTCACGCCGGAGCGCAAAGCCTACTATGAAGGCATATGCCGCCGCAAGAGAGAAGAGTATATCCGCCGGAACCGCAGGAGGCTGCTTGCCGAAGCGCGGAACGCGCCGGGCGGCGACAGACTGCTCGGAGAGATTAAAAGCATTCTTAAAATGAAACGGTAATGCGCTGAAGGACAATGCCGGTGAGAAACATTCATGTACATGTATGGCTGTTCCGGGTAATTTGCCTAATTTTGTATTCCACGGTCGCTGCAAGACCTTTCCATATTGTCAAATGAGTATCCTCTTTCGGGATACGGTCAGCGAGACATCCTCTCCCAATTTTATCAGTTGAACGCGGACGGTGCAACCGAACCCGTCCGTCCTGTTACCAGTTTCTTTGCGATGCGGGTATACCGTGTCGCATTCTTCGGGCATTTTTAAATCCATAAAACAAAGCGTTTATGCAAGAAGAAGAAAAGAACAACGGCATGGAAGGCATGTCTGTCGAGGAAATGTTCCTCGGCGTTCAGGAATCTTATCAGGAGGCACAGTTGCGTGCCCAGGAGGAGAACAGGGCGTTCGCCCGTACGGAGTTCTTCCGCATGGACAAGTTCGGGACTTACCGTCTCCGTATCCTGCCCATCGCTCCCAATCCGGACGGCTCGCCGACACGTCCGGGCTATGAGTATCCCGTCCACCAGCTGCTTCTGGAGCTGGAGAAACCCGCTACGGGGAACAAGCCCCAGAAGATGTATGTCACTGTCACCCGCGCTACCGATGCCGGATATAGCGTTGATCCCATCGAGACTTACCGCCGCATGGCCGTCGAAGCCGCAAAAGAGGACGGGGACGACAAACTGGCGGAAAAGATTGCCGGGGGCTCGTTCGGAGGCGGTCTGAAATACAGTTACGGCCACTGTCTCTATGTATTCGACCTGGGTGAACGAGCCAAAGGCGTGCAGATGATGACCCTTTCCCATGCCCAGTTCAAGGATCTGGATGAGAGGAAGTTCAAGCTGTGGAGCAAGAAACTGGCCAAGAATCCGTCTTACCCGTGCCCGATTTCCTCGGTGTATGACGCCTATCCGGTGGAGATTGAAAAGCGCAAGAACGGAGCCAAGACCGAGTATGTCATTTCCATTGACAACGAATCGGAACCGGTACCGTTGACCAAGGAGGAGCTGACCGCCCTGATGGGTGCGCCGCGTATCCCGGAAATCATCTACCGCTACACCCGTTATCATCTGGGAGCCACCGTCGAGTTCCTCAAACAGTGCGACGGTATCTACGGCATGTCGCTCATGGAGACGGATGAAATGAAGACGGTCATCGACACGCTGGACGGTGAACTGCCCAAGGAGGATATATCCGCGTTCTCGTTCGACCGCCGTACGAAAGATAACAGAGAAAACGGGCGTGAAGGCGGAGGCATCTCGCTGGACGACCTTTTCGAACGTTATGACGAGCTTCAGCGGCAGGAACTCGGTGAGAAGACCGAGGAAGGCCAGGAGCTGCGTGCGATGATCCGCGGCTACATCGAGCAGGAAGGGCTCTCCGTGCGTGTCACACGCTCCACGAGCAACCGGGAACTACTCGACCTGATCGAAAGCGAGATGGAGGGTCCGAAGCCCAGTGACGAACCGGAGGATGTCCCCGGGGAGGAAGAAGAGCAGCCGGAGGAAACGGAAGAGCGTGCCGGGCGTCCCCGCCACCGCAGATAAGCCTTTCACAAGTTCTTGAATTCTAATCCGACGGGAGGCATCCGGGCCTCCCGTCCTAATCACAATCACTTAGTATGAAAGAGAACAAACCCTGCCTTTTGTTATTGAATGACATCCACATCTCGAAAGACAACATCCCTGCATTCCAGGCCAACTGGCAGGAGGCCATGGGAATTTGCAGGGAACGGGATATCCGGGAAGTGGTTGTCGGAGGAGACCTGTTCTTTTCCCGTGCCGCCCAGACACTCGATGTCCTGCTGGCCGTCAGGGATATGCTTGTATCCGCCGCGGACCATGACATTCATGTCACGCTGGCGGAAGGGAACCACGACAAGGTGAACCAGGAATCCCTGCGCGGATATTGTCATGTCTTCGACCGGCATCCGAATGTGACTGTCGTGGATGAGTACCTGACCCTGTGCCGCCCGGAATGGAAGTTCGCGCTCCATGTAATGAGCTATTTTCCGGAAGACGGCTCTTTTGCCGAAAGGCTCGGACGATTGGCTGCGGAAGCGCTTTCCGGAGAACCGGAGCACTTCCTCTACATCCATGAGGGTATCAACGGGGCATTGGCACAGCCTTCGGAAAAGGAACTGCCTGCCAGGATATTCTCTCCTTTCGACAAGGTCTTTGTCGGCCATTACCACAACCGTACCGTCATTCCGGGGACGGGAATCGAATATATCGGTTCCTCGCGCCAGCATAACTTCGGGGAGGACGAGGAGAAAGGATACACGGTGCTGTATACGGACGGCACGTACGAGTTTGTCAAGAACCGCGTGAACATGCGGTACCGTGTCATGGATATGCCGGCGGAACGTGCCGGGTTGCACCTGATGGACGAGCTGCGTGAAATGGAGGCCGATGGTCGCTACAAGGTCAAGGTGCGTGTCCATGCACCTGCCGCCGCGATGAAATCGGTGGACAAAGCCGCCTTGCTGGAAGCCGGAGCGGCGAAGGTAGAACTGGTTGCCGATGACGAGCAGCTGCCGGAGGCGGTATCCTCTTCGCTCTTCGAGAAATTCGACAGCCGCCGCATCCGGGAAACCTACGAGGACTTCTGCCGGGAGAAACAGATCGAGGATGTGTCGATGGGATTGGAGTATTTATCTAGAATAGAAAACAGATCATGTGGAAATTAAAGACGATAGAAGCCGAAAATCTCTGCGCCTTCCGTTCGCTGTCCTACATGCTGCGGCAAGGCGTGACGACATTGATTTTCGGCGATAACCGGGACAATGAGTCCCAGCAGTCGAACGGGGCCGGCAAGTCTGCCCTGTTGGAATGCATTGCCGTGGGTATCACGGGCAGCCCGCTTAGAAAGATACGCTCGGAGGAGATTATCAACGATGCAGCGGAAGAATGCCGTATCGCTTTGCGTTTCATCAACGATTCCGCCGCCGAGGAACTGCTCGTCAACCGCCGTATCCCGCGCAAGGGGGCTTCCTCTGTCAGCTGTACGCTTTACCGTGGCGGCAAGCAGGTGGTAACCGATGAAGCGGTACAGCCTTCGGTGGATGCCTATAACCGGTATATTCTTGACAAACTGGGTATCACACGCGACGAGCTGCTCAACAATTTCATCCTTTCCAAATACCGGTATGAGGATTTCCTCTCGTCATCGGACAAGGAGAAGAAAGAGGTCATCAACCGCTTTTCCAACGGTATCCTGGTGGATGAAGCCATCGCCAAAGTGGAGGAAGACATCGTGCCGCTCTCTGAAAAGAAACGGCAGGTGGAACTGGAACTGGCCGGGTTGGACGGGCGTATCGGGATGTTACAGGAGCAGATACGCAAGGAGGAGGAAGCCGGAGCCGAGCGGGGGCGTACCCGTGTGGAACGTATCATGGGACTGGAAACGGCCATAGCGGCCAAGAGGGAGCAGATCCGTACCGGGCACGAGAACGTGGACAGGCTTGAGGAACAGCTTGCCGGAGTGCAGCGGGCGGACGAGGCTTTGCAGGAACTGGAAGCCGGAGATACCGCATTGGAAGCATGTCTGGAAAAGATAGCGGAAATGATGTCCCTCTTTCCCGATGCCCGGCAGACGGACTGGGACAAGGTCATTGCCGAAAAGAAAGGACGGTTACAGACCGCCACAGAGCGGCTGAAGGATTGCGATGCCGTCTTGAAGCAGGCGGAACAGGAACTGAAAAACAGGACTGACGGCTGGGAACAGTTCAAGAAGGAGTATGCCGCATTCTGTGAGGCATACAGGGATCAGTCCGATACGACTGCGGAGAGACTGCGGGAAATCGACATCCGTCTGCGCGACCTGTCCGGCAGCATCGAGGAACTGCGTCATAAACGGCGTATCGTTTCTGCCGGTATTGACGGCCTCTCGAACAAACTGGCCGGCTCCATCACCTGTCCTTTCTGCGGGCATGAGTTTCTGGTGGCAGAACCACAGTTCGACATCGAGGCCGGCATGAAGGAACTGAAGCTCCGTCAACGGCAGCTCACGGAAATCAACGGCCGTATCGATGAGAAGCAGGAGGAGACGGATGCCGTGGAGTTGCAGCAGAACCGGCTGAACCATGAGCGCCGGATATTGGAAGGCAGACGCACCGGATGGGAGGAGCAGCTGGCCGGGCACGAACGGGCCATCAGGAATGCCACCCGCCACGTGGAAGAGGTGGAAAGCGGGCATAAACGCATCGCTTCCGAAATTACCGCCCTGCAAAGTGAAATCGAAGGTGTCCGCCGCAAGCTATTCGACGAGGTGTTCGGATTCATAGACGAGCGCAATGCCGCACTGAACCGCGGCATACGGGTAGGCAAGGAAGATATACAGGCTGCGGCCTGCGCCATCGACACTTTGCAGGCCACGATCCGGGAGCTGGATGAGGCGGCTTCACCCGACCTCATACAATCGCTCAAGGACACTCTCCGTGAAACGCGCGGGAAGTCCAACGAGGCGGCAGGGCGCAAGACGGCCGTCGATGCCCGGGTCCGTGCCCTGGAGATACAGCGGGAACGGTTCGTGCAGTTCAAGACCTATCTGGCCAACACGAAAATCGAGGCGCTCAGCCGTATCACCAACGAGTTCCTGCAAGACATCGGCAGCGACATCCGTATCCGCTTCGACGGGTATACCGTCCTCAAGAGTGGTAAGGTAAGGGAGAAAATCTCCATCTCACTGCTGCGCGACGGCATGGACTGCGGCTCGTTCGGCAAGTTTTCGGCAGGCGAAGCCGCCCGTGTGAATTTGGCGACCATCCTTGCCATGCAGAAACTCGTGAACAGCAACTGCGACGGGGACAAGGGACTGGATCTGCTCGTGCTGGACGAGATACTCGAGGCGGTCGATGAAGCGGGGCTGGCCTCCATGTTCGAGGCGCTGAACTCGCTCGGCGGTACCGTGCTGGTAGTCTCGCACGGGAATGTGGCTGAAGGCTATCCGCATAAACTGGTAATCGTGAAAGAGAATGGCGAATCGAGACTCGGAGAATAGCGTACTGACCCGGGAGCAGGTACTGGCGCTGGACATCGCCACGCATACCGGATACTTCTCCCTGCATGAGGCCGGGACATGGAACTTCACCGAAAGCAAACGGCGCAACGGCAACAAGATGCACGGCGCTTTCAGGACTACGCTGCTCTCGCTGCTCCGTCGTTACGGCATCCGCCGCGTCGTGGCCGAGGATGTGAGCGTGAACCGCCATTTCTACGACATGCGGCGGCTCTCGGAACTCAGGGGTATCCTGCTCGAAGTGTGCGATGAACTGGATATCCCGGAACCGGAGTTCGTCAACCCGGCTGTCCTCAAGAAATGGGCGACGGGAGACGGACACGCCACCAAGACGCAGATGGTCGCGGCCTGCAAGGACAGATACGGTATTGTCCCGGTGGATGACAATGCGGCGGATGCCTGCCACCTCTTCTACTATTACATCCGCAGGCACAGGCTGTGACAAGCCGACAACGGTTTGGATTTTTTCCGGGCGGCGGTAATGCTGCCGCCCGTTTTTTCAATTGACGCTCACGGTAGCTGACAGATTAGGACATGAGATTCATTATCAACCTTTTCAGTCAGTGGAAACGTGGAAAAGAAAGATGTGTTTATTGCGGTTCTCCAGCCTGAAGACGAATCCGCGAGACAGAGGGCGGAACTTCTCAGAAAATATGTGATGCCGCACAAGAATCTGATATACAGCATTTGTATCAAATATACCTATAACCAGGAGGACATCGAGGACAACTACCTCGAGGCGTTGGCCAACTTCTTCAAGTATATGGACAGTTATGACCCGGCCCGTCCGGTAAAGACCTGGATCTATGCCGTGACCAAACGGCTTGTGGCGGACCTGAACAACCGCAACAGGAACCGCATGCCCCCGGACGACAATATCGACATTTCGGAAATATCCTCTTCGCTGTCGGATGAGGACGAACCGTCGGGAAACAGCATGGGGATGGACAACTACCGCGAGTTCTATAACGATGACATCCTCTGGGCACTGGACCGGCTCAAACCGATTTACCGGGAAGCCCTGCTCTTGCAGCAGGCTGGTTACAAACTCGGGGAAATCATGGAAATCACCTATAACAACGGTACTTTGCAGACCAGGAACGTAGAAACGGTAAAAAGCCGCATCTTCCTAGCCAAGACGCAGCTGCGCAAACTATTGACACGCGATGGAGAGAAAAGAATGGATTGACGGATGCCGGAGGCTCTTTACACGGCTGGTCCGCACCACGGTGTGGGCGGATTTTGTGTTCCCTACCGGCGGCAAGTCGGACAGGCAGCTCGGGATGTGTTTCGACGGCTTGTGCCGGGAGGTCGTCTCCGTCAGTGCGGAACGCCTGTCCGACTTCTGTATCTGCCAGACATATGCCATTTCCGGATATGATACCGCGTATCGCAGGAAATGGAACGTCTCCCATTCATTCGGAAAGAAAGCCATCGGCCGCTATCTCCGCTCGGGAAAGGAACGCCGCTACCGGGAGGACCGGTGGCTGAAGAGTTTCGGGCTGTCACGGCATGATTTGGCGCGGGCAGTGGAAGACCGCCGCAGCCATCCGTTCGGGCGTTTTATTTATCCGGAATACGAGGAGACGACCAAGCGGCGACTGCTCTCCACCGAAGCGGGATATCTCGTCTGTGCGCTCTCCACGCTGATGTGGACGCCTTTCTCCCCGTCATGCTCAAAATGTGCGAAAGCGGAGCCATGCCGCAGAAGGACACAGGCGCGCTATCCGGAACTGTACCGTATCCGCTGTGAGGCGTGGCGGAAAAAGGAGGCGAAGCCATGAGTGCCGTCAATCCGCTCAGTGCCGAGTTCCTGTATGAACTCTATGCCACGGCGCTCAGACAGGAACCGTTGTGTGCTGTCCTAGCCCGGCATATGCGTAAGGAATACCTGCCGGACCGTTCGTTCCAGCAGGTACAGGAGGCGATAGCCGTACACTTCAAGACATACAAGACACCGCCGTCGTATGCCGTGCTGGCACAGACCTTCCATGAGGATTACGACGCCATCGAACTGATAGACACTTTCCGGGAGTATGACGAGGGACAGAGTGCCGAGGTGATGACCGACATGCTGGAGTCCTACATCAAGGGGGTCCGGTTGCAGTCGGTCTATGCGGAGGTCGGGAAACTGTATAACGAGAACAAACAGGACAAGGCGGAGAAGACTCTTCGGGAATATGCCGAGTGGCTGGCAGGGTTCACGCTGAAGAGTTCCTCGTTCGTCGATGTGGCCGCGACTTTCAAGGAGCGTTTCGAGAGGAACCGCCGGCGCGAGGAGGAAGAGGAACGCTCGGCCGCCCCTCGTGTGTCCCGCTTCTACATCCCGTATCTGGATGCGCTCAATGCCGGACGTAACCTGCGAGGTCAGCTGACCTGTTTCCTGGCCAGCACAGGCGTGGGAAAGTCGCACATCGCCAAATGGATCGGTGTCAGGGCGGACATCGATGACGGGCTGCATGTGCTGCATTTCCAGCTGGAAGGTTCGGAAGAAGAGGCGTTGAACGCCTATTCCGGCGGACTGATTTCCAGGAACGCCTACTATTACGAGCGGGGAAAGATTTCGGATACGGAGATGAGACATCTGGAAAAACTGGTCGCCTCGTATGCCGGAAGCATCACGGTGCGCAGTTACCCGCGTTTCAATGCCCAGGTCTCGACACTCGACATCAAGAACGGCATTTCGGAATACAGGAAGCTCAAAGGATATAATCCGGACATCGTGATTGTGGATTCGATGGACTTGCTGACGGATGCCAACCGCCGTTCATGGGGAGCCGACCATGAACGGGCGAAGCGTATCGCGGTGGCTAATGACCTGAAGGACCTGGCGGCGGACGAAAAGGTATGGATGGTGGTGACTTACCAGTCTACCATCGAAGACCGGGAGTGGCTGAATGACGAGCGGAACGTGCTGACCGAGTACAACTGTTCGGAGGCCAAAGGTCTGGCCCGCCCGTGCACGCACCTTGTTTCGCTCAACCAGTCATCGGCTGAAAGAAAGGAGAACGTTATGCGCCTGCACGTGGCCAAAAGCCGGTTCTTCAAGAAAGGAGACACTATCAGGATTGCCACCGACTACGACAATGAGGTGTTCTATGACGGGCAGAGGACACTGAATCTGAACAGGGAATAAAAAGCCATCGATCCGGATGCGGCGTGTCGGTGGCTTTTTGACTTGTAACGACTGGAATGTTGAGAATATATGGCAGCTTACATGCGTAAAACCAATTCCGGACAGATACGATTTTTATTGTATGCCCTTTGTATTCCGCCATATCGTCCGTTCCCCATGTTATCAACAGCAGGTTTTCACATTTCAATTCCTCTGCCGCCTCCAAGACTTTCAGTTTCCGCTCACGGGTCTTGGCGTTCGAGATATCATACGACCTTTGTTCGAGGAAAGTTCGAATGACCTCGCAAATACAAATCCGTTATTTGTAGTAATTGGAAAACGATACTTTTCATTCAGTATGTTTATTGTACTGCACAAAAAATACGCTTTTTTTATGTAGAGAGTGATCATTTTAGAAAAGTACATCTCTACACCTGATAATCAGCCAATGCTGATTATCAATCTCCTTATTTATATATTGTTTTATCGATTAGACAAAAGCAGTCATTTTTTGTCCAGCCGGGAAGACAATTT
>OJQO01000844.1_pt1 | contig 10705 bp, 9 predicted proteins | sample 1598931 | NCBI WGS metagenome assembly OJQO01 (sample SAMN03922515, study PRJEB24848) | human gut metagenome | isolation source: stool sample | host: Homo sapiens | place: Germany | collected 2010-02 | reverse complement strand
TGTTGGTGTCGAGGTTCTCGTCCATCTTGACCTTGTTGGAGTAGAACTTCAGCTCCGGGCTGTACAGCAGGGTCTCGTTGGCGGCAAAGCCGGGCACCACCATATCCAGCATCTTGATGAACTCGATGATGTTGGTCATGGCGCGGTAGGGCATGGCGGCGGTGATGTCACCGGCCACAGCATCCTTCAGGGTGGGCTTCACGTTGGACTGGGCCAGCTCCTTCTGCCAGGTGCGCTTGCCGTCCAGAATGTCGCCGTAGCGCTGCACCATGATGTGGCCTGCACCCAGCATGTTGGTCAGCTCGCCCACCTTCTGAGCATAGGCGATGGGCTGGTTGAAGGGTTCGGTGAAGTTGTGAGACACCAGAATGGCAAGGTTGGTGTTCGGGCTCTTCTTTTCCTTGAAGCTATGGCCGTTGACCACGGCCAGGTCATTGTCGTAGTTTTCCTGTGCCACAAAGCCGCCGGGGTTCTGGCAGAAGGTGCGCACCTTGTTCTTCCAGGGCTTGGGGTAGCCGATGAGCTTGGACTCATACAGCACCTTGTTCACCTTTTCCATGACCTCGTTGCGGCACTCCACGCGCACACCGATGTCCACCGTGCCGGGCTTGTGGGCAATGTGGTGCTCGGCGCAGAGCTTTTCCAGCCAGTCTGCGCCGCGCCGACCGGTGCCGATGACCACCTCGTCCGCATACACGGGCAGCAGGTCCTCGCCGTTCTTCAGCAGCACACCCTTGCAGCCGTCCTCTTCCAGAATGATGTTCTCGCACTCGGTGTTGAACAGCATTTCCACACCGTTGTCGGCCAGATAATTCTGGATGGCCAGGTACAGCTCCTGTGCCTTCTCGGTGCCCAGATGACGGATGGGGCAGTCCACCAGCTTCAGGCCGGCATGGATGGCGTTTTTGCGGATCTCCTTGATATCCTCGCCGGTGTAGATGCCCTCCACATGGGGGTCTGCGCCGAACTCCAGATAGATCTTATCGGTGTAGTCGATCAGCTCCTGGGCAAACTCCTCCCCGATGAGGGTGGGCAGGTCGCCGCCCACCTCATAGGAAAGGCTCAGCTTGCCGTCCGAGAACGCGCCCGCACCGGAAAAGCCGGTGGTGATGGCGCAGGTGGGGCGGCAGTTGACGCAGTGGCCTACCTCTGCCTTGGGGCAGTGGCGCTTTTCCACGGGCTTGCCTTTTTCCACCAGCAGCATCTTCTTTTTGCTGCCGTGGCGCAGCAGCTCCACAGCGGTAAAGATGCCGGCAGGGCCTGCGCCCACAATGATCAGGTCGTACTTTTCCATAATGTGTTCCTTTTCTTGTTGTATATTTGCTTATGATAGCTTCCGTTCAGTATGCTCACCCTCTCAGTCAACGCCTGACGGCGTTGCCAGATTCCCCCTTTTGTCGCTTATGCGCCATCTTCCCCCGGCACGGGGGAAGTCTTTCCTCAAAGTGGGAGCCCTTGGCAGTCCACGCAAACTTCATCTCTTTGCCAAGGCCTCTCCCCTTGGGAGAGGTGGCACGGCGTAAGCCGTGACGGAGAGGGCGAGGCCGTCATCCTTACTCCCGGTCCTCCTGGTCCACCGTGGCACTTTCGTCCACATGGTCCAACTCCACGGCGGTGGCCTCTGCATCGGTGCGGGTCACCTCCGGGGCAACCACGCCGTCGCCGTTCAGGTCCTCCCCGGTCAGATCCTCCAGCATGGACTGGGTCTCCGGGTGGAGCTTGGCAAAGCGGCGCAGGGCCAGCACCGTATACAGGGCACTGAGCAGGTTGATGGCCCCCTCTACGATCAGGATGACGCCGATGGCCATGACCAGCGTCTCCATGGCACCGAAGGGGTTCACGATCAGCACCACGCCCAGCACCACGCTGAGCACCGGCAGCAGCAGGAAGCCCTTCCAGCTGTCGTAGCCGCAGCGGCGCAGGTCCAGTGCGTTCTGTACCCGGGCAATGGCGTCAAAGATGACGAACAGGCCGAACACCACGGGCAGGATGCTCACCACGATGTCGCTGCGCAGCAGCAGGAAAGCTCCAAGCGCCAGGCAGATGATGCCGGAGATCAGGGTGAGCTGGCTCTGGAACACCCCGCGCTCCACCACAAAGTAGCGGATCAGCTGCACGGCCGCGCAGGCCAGCACCACGCCGCCCAGTGCATAGCATACGATGTTGAGGGCCGTGCCGGGCTTCATGACCAGAAAGATGCCCAGCCCCAGGTACAGCACGCTCATGAGCACCAAGTTCCATTTCAGCTTTTTTACCATAGAGATCACGTTCCTTTCGGTTATAGGCTTTGCACCGGGGTCACGGTTCTTCGGGGCCGTACAGAGGTGCAATGACGGTCTTGTTGATGCGGGCAAAAAATGCAAGGCTCAGCAGCAGGCTGACCACTTCCGCGATCAGGAAGGCCCACCACACGTTGTTCACGCTGCCGGTCCGGGCCAGGAGCCAGGCGGCAGGCAGCAGCACCACCAGCTGGCGGCACATGGAGACGATCAGGCTGAACACGCCGTTGCCCAGTGCCTGGAACACCGACCCCATCACGATGCCGATGCCTGCCAGCAAAAAGTGCGGGCAGATGATGCGCAGCGCCGGGATGCCGATGGCCAGCATGGCATCACTGGCCGCAAAGATGCCCAGCACCTTGTCCGGGAAGAACTGGAAGATGCAGAAACCGATCAGCATGATGCCCTCGGCGTAGCACACGGCCAGCTTGATGGTCTTTTTGACGCGGTCGGGGCGGCGGGCACCGTAGTTGTAGCTGATGATGGGCACCATGCCGTTGTTCAGGCCGAACACCGGCATGAACACGAAGCTCTGCAGCTTGAAGTACACGCCGAACACCGCCACCGCCGTGGCCGAGAAGGTCATCAGGATCAGGTTCATGCCAAAGGTCATCACGCTGCCCACGCACTGCATGGCGATGCTGGGCAGGCCCACCGCGTAGATGCGGCCGATGGCCTTTGCACTGGGCCGGAAGCCCTTGAATCCGATCTGGATGTCCGGGTTCTTGTTCAGGTTGAAGAACAAGGTCATGCCCGCTCCGCAGAACTGGCCGATGACGGTGGCCACGGCGGCACCGGTGGTGCCGCTGAGGGCCTCGCCGCAATAGCCGAAGATGAAGATGGGGTCCAGGATGATGTTCACCACGGCACCCGTCAGCTGGCTGATCATGCTCAGGTAGGTGCGGCCGGTGGCGGCCAGCAGTTTTTCGCCCATGGTCTGAGTGAACAGGCCCAGGCTGAAGATGCAGCACACCGACAGGTACTGGATGCCCTGCCGGGCGATGGCCTCGTCCCCGGTCTGCGCATAGAAGTAGGGCTTCATGCAGGTCAGGCCGATGACCAGGAACACCACGAAGCTGCACAGCGACAGGAAGATGCCGTTTTCGGCGGTGGCATTGGCTCGGCGCTGGTTCTTTTCGCCAAGGCTCTTGCTCAGCATGGCGTTCACGCCCACACCGGTGCCCACGCCCACCGCGATCATCACGTTCTGCAGCGAGAACGCCAGCGATACGGCGGTGAGGGCGCTCTCGCTGACATGGGACACGAACACCGAGTCCACCACGTTGTACAGCGCCTGCACCAGCATGGAGATCATCATGGGCACACTGAGCTTTATCAGCAGGGGGTTGATCTCCATGGTGCCCATGATGTTTTCCCGCGCTTCGGCGGGAGGGGTCTGGGGTTGCTTTGTTTCCACGATTGCTCCTTTTAACAGTAGGTTTTTTACAAAATCGCTGCCGCACACCGGTGCGGCAGCAGGCAATGAGAAATGCGCAGCATTTCTCATTGCCTGAAACGTGGGCAGAACGCTCACGCGCCCTACCCACGATTCATCGTTGTTTTATTTTTGCCCCGGCCGGAAACTCAGCCCAGGGTCTTTTCCTTGGCGGCGGCTGCATCCAGGATCATCTTGACGCAGGTCTCGCGGCCCAGAGCGGCGTTGATGGCCAGATCATAGTTGTGGGCATCGCCCCAGCGGTTCTGGGTGTAGTAGTTGTAGTAGGCCGAGCGGTTGCGGTCGGTCTTTTCCACTTCCTCCTTGATGCCCTTGGCGTCCTTGGCCTTGACCAGGGGGTTGGTCTTGGCGTATTCCAGCCGCCACTCCTTGGGGGCGTACACGAACACGCGCAGCACGTCCGGGCGTTCCCGCAGCACATAGTCACCGCAGCGGCCCAGGATCACGCAGGGGCCTTCCTCGGCCAGCTGCTTGATGATGCGGCTCTGCAGAATGAACACCTGATCGCCCAGCGGCAGCTCGTTGCCCATGGTGTACAGGCTGTACAGCAGGCTGTGCGTGTGCCGTTTTTCGCTGGCGGCAACGGCTTCTTCCGACAAGCCGGAATGCTTTGCTGCCATGGTGATCAGTTCCTTGTCGTAAAGCTTGATGCCCAGTGCATTGGCCACATCCTCAGCGATGTAACGGCCGCCCGTGCAGTACTCACGTCCCAAAGTAATGATCGTCTTTGCCATAATGTGTTCCTCCCATGTCGATTTATTGCCCGAAAGCTCCGGGTGCAGCCGGATCGGTGTCCGGCTTGTCCTGCGCTTGGGTGACTGGTTGTTCCGGTGCGGGGCGCGGCTTTGGCAGCCGTACCTCCGCTACCCGCATCCTGCCGGTCTGGTCCACGGCATACACGCTGAAGCGCCCGCCTGCGGCAAGCACTTCCGGCAGAAAACGCACCCCGCCGTCCTCGGTGCGCTCCATGCGCACAAAGCTGCGGTGTGCGGTGGTGGCGTGCGCCACCCCGTCGTGGGCAGCACACGCGATCCATCCGGCAAAGTTGTCCGGCAGCGCATCCCGCTGCCCGTGCTGGGAAAAATAATAGGTACCCGGCTGCTGCCCCGGCTCCAGCTCACACCGGAGGCGGAGCGGCCGGTTGGCCGCCAGGTCGCGGGGTTTTGCCCGCAGCGCAATGGCGCGGCCGGTAAAGTAGCGCATAAAATCCACCAGTGCCATGGTACAGTTCACGGCACCGTCGGTGTCGGCGGTGGGGTCGTTGAGCAGAACGTAGTCCGCCATCACGGCATCGTCATGGCCGAAGCCCCGCAGCCCCATCCACACCCGGGCCGGGTCGCGCTGGCCGCGGATGCGGCGCTCCACCTGCACGGCCACCGAGCAGCCGTCGTGGATCTGGGCACGCAGGTCGGCAAGGTCCATCCAGGCCTGCCAGCAGGGGTAGCCGCAGCAGCCTGCGGCTGCGGCCGCAAAGGCCGCGTTGGCGGTGCTGCTGGTGGCCATATCCTCCATGATATAGGCCACCTCTTCGGGCAGGATATCCTCGCCCCAGCGGTTCATCAGGGCCGCCATGATCAGCGGCAGGTCCATCTCCCGGCCAAAGCTGGGGTCGTGGGTGTTCAGGCAGTATTCCGGCAGGTAAAGGCGCCGGTTCAGCGGGTGGCCGTGGTGCTTTTCCCAGGTAAGGGGCCGCACCGCCACCGCCAGCAGCCGCACTGCCGGGGTCACTTTATCGTTGTTGGTGGAAAGGTTCACCTGCAGCTGCACACCGGTGCCGCCGCCGGGGGTGGCCACCGTCACGGTGTCCCCCATCAAGAAGATCATGCCGTCCTCGCTCTGGGCGTGGGTGCTGCACCGGGGGTAATCCGGTGCCCACTTGCCAAAGCTCATCCAGCCGGTCCAGGCATTGCCGGCATACACCCGGCACCGCACCTCCACCATGGTGTTGTGGGGGGCGCTGGCGTTCCAGCTCACACTCAGGTTGCAGAACGCCGGCATGGCAAATTCCGGAGTGGTGTAGCTGCCGTATTGCAGGCTGCGTCCGGCCACGCTGTCCAGCACAAGGCTGCCGTTTTCCAGCGCAAGGTTGTCCAGCTGCCCGCGGGAAAAGGTCTCGGTGCCCTGCAGGACCAGATTGTTGCGTTGTTCCATCATCCGGCCAGTCTCCTTTCCGCACGCAGCACAGGCGGGATCATTCCTCGGTATCGTCCTCCGCGTCGGCGTAATCCTCGCGGAGGGCAGCTTCCAGCTCGGCATCCTTCAGCTTGCGGATGCTCTCCTCGATGTGGAACACCCGGTCCAGGTCGCCGTACACGATCTGACAGGACACCTCGGTGACGAACCAGAAGCCGAACACCAGCATGAGCAGCAGGCCCAGCGGCATGCACAGGATCACCACGCCCCAGAACAGGATCTGCACGATGGACGCTGCCAGTGCATGGGGCAGGAAAGCGATCATGCAGTTGATGCTGTTCTTCAGCGTCAGGCTCAGGGGCTGGTCCAGCAGGGCGATCTGCGGCCACATGTAGGCAAACAGCATCTGGAAGACGAGCAGATTCAGCACCGTGGCCACCCACAGGGGCACACCCACGTTGGTGCCGTGATACAGCATGTTGAAGCAGAAATAGACCAAGAAGATCTGCAGCGTGACCACCACGCAGTACAACACACCCGGCAGGATGCTGGCCTTGAAGTTGCGCTTGAAGGCCTTGCGGTAGGTCACCCACCAGTAGCCGGCCTCGTCGCGCAGGGCGCGCAGCACGGTGTCGTACATCCCGGCCAGCACCGGCCCGGCCAGGATGCCGCCCACGGCGGCGCTGATCAGCATGACCGGCAGGTTGTTCATCAGGAAGCCGATATATACCAGACTGATCACCGGCACAAAGCCCAGGCAGGTGAGCAGGTTTGCCAGAAACATGCTGTTCATGTCGCGTCCTACCAGCTCAAAGAAACGGCGGACGCCGGTCTTGCGGGGAGCGTCCTTTTCAACGCCCTTGCCCGCCTTGAAATCGTTTGCAGAAGGAAACAGACCCATAATGCTGTGGTTACCTCGTTCTTTCCTTTCCGTTCCGCAGCAGGCCGCCGCAGCCGGAAAGCGCCATTGTGCTGGCTTTACAGATATAAATATACCCGGATTTTGTCAATTTTGCAAGGGCACAGGCCACCCAATTGTAAAAAAAGTATTTTTTCTCCCTTTTTCTGCAAAAGTATGTTACAATGGCTCTGGCATCCCCATGCCATAAGGAGGAGAATTTATGAGTATTTTTCGCACCATTGCGATGTTTCTGTATCTGTTCGGCTACATGATCGTACACTACGGCACCCTGCGCCGGGGCGAGCGGGCCCTGGCCGCCGGCGACACCGAGACGGTGGAGCAGCTGGTGGACCGGCACATCCCCCGCTGGAGCCGCGGCATCCTGAAGGTGACCGGCGTCACCCTGACCGTGGAAGGGCTGGAGAACATCCCCAAGGAAGGCCCCTGCGTGTTCGTGGGCAACCACCGCAGCTACTACGACATCCCCCTGCTGCTGGCCAGCCTCGACAAGCCCCACGGCATCCTGGCCAAGGAAGAGCTGGGAAAAATCCCCCTGCTGAACCGCTGGATGAAGCTGCTGGGCTGCGTGTTCGTGCAGCGTGACGACCTGCGCGCCTCGGTGCGCGCCCTGAACGACGCCACCGCCATCGTGGAGAGCGGCCGGAGCTTCGTCATCTTCCCGGAGGGCACCCGCTACAAGGGCGAAGAGGGCGGTGTCGGCGAGTTCAAGAACGGCGCATTCCGCATTGCGGTCAAGACCGGTGCCCCGGTGATTCCGGTGGCCATAACCGGTGCTCGTGCCCTGTTTGAGAACAACGGCAACCGCTGCCACCCGGGCCGGGTGCACATCTGCATCCTGCCGCCCATCCGCACCGCCGGCATGAACAAGGCTGAACAGAAGCAGCTGCCGGAAGCCGTGCGCCAGACCATTCTGGCCAAGCTGAAATAAACATTCTGGAGGACACCGTCCCATGGCAAGCTACCGTTACGAACGCGACATCGACCCCAAAGACCTCACCCCGCGCAAAAAGCGCGCCTACACCCGCAAGGAGCGCTGGGCCAACTGGTGGGACTACAACCTGAAATGGGTGATCATCCTCGGCATTGCCGCGGCCTTTGTGGGCTACTGCTTCATCGGGCAGTATTTCCTTACCACCCACGCCGACTACAATGTGGCCGTGGTGGCCCCCCACTACCTGCCGGAGGCCACCCAGACCGCCCTGCAGGACGCCCTTGCCGCCTACGGCGAAGATCGGAACGGCGACGGCAAGGTGGTGGTCAAGCTGAACGTCTACACCATGAACTTCGGCAGCGATGACTCGGACGCCTACCTTGACATGGCCGGCACCACCAAGCTGTCCACCGACATTCAGGGGGTCCTGAGCTCCCTCTTCATCCTCTACGACCCGGCCGGGTTCCAGAGCACCACCGGCACCCTGCGGTATCTGGACGGCGGCCTGCCCCAGTCCGACGCAGACAACGACTGGTGGAATATGGTATACCACTGGGACGACTGCCCCGTACTGGCCGGGCTGGACTTGGGCGACTACACCTCCGATGCCGTGCAGAACGACAGCGGCTCCAGTCAGGAACTGCTGAGCCACTACTACATCGGCATCCGGGGCGCCTGGACCAAGGACGCTGCCGACCTGCTGTCCGGCGGCGAAGCGCTCTGGCAGGCCCTGACCGCCGGGGCTGTTTCCACCGTGACCAAGGAGGGCTGAGGCCATGCGCTTCCGCATAAAGAGCGGGCAGAGCGCTCGCCGGTTCGTGTTCGACCGCACCCCGGCCCCCGCAAAGCCCCCGCAGCCGTCCGTGCTCCGCGCCGCCGACCTCGACAACCCCTACGGGCGGTACTACGGCACCGCCCGCAGCCGCGAGGACCTGCGGAAGAACCGATAAGCATCCTTTGCTCCCTCTGCCCGGCGCATTGCACAGCCGGGCAGAGGGAGTTTTGTTTTCTATTTTCGTCTTTTTTCATAGAACTGATTTGAAATATTCTCCACTCTGAAAGCAGGGGCCCTTTGTTGTTTCTTCGTCCCGGTTATGGTATACTTACTGGGTATCGTACCCAAACCAGACATAAAGGATGTGACCCCCATGGACGCACTGGAACACGCCCGTGCCGAGATCGACGAGGTGGACGCCCAGCTGGCTGCCCTGTTTGAGCGGCGCATGGCCGCTGTGCTGCAGGTGGCCGAGTACAAGCGTGCCCACGGCCTGCCGATCTTTGATGCCGCGCGGGAAGCCGCCGTGCTGGAAAAGGCCGCCGCCCGCATCCACGCCCCGGCGCTGCGCCCTTATTATAAAGACCATGTCCAGAACATGATGGACGTGGCCAAGCAGTACGAAGCCCTCATTCTGGGCCAGAACCGCGCCGCCTATCAGGGCGTGGAGGGGGCCTTTGCGCACATCGCGCTGCGGGCATTGTTCCCCCACGCCGAGGCCGTGAGCTGCCCCACCTGGGACGAGGTGTTCGCCGCCGTGGAGCGGGGTGACGCTGCCCACGGCGTGGTGCCCTTTGAGAACAGCCACGCGGGCGATGTTTCCGCCGTGCTGGACCTGTGCTACAATCACCCCGACCTGTGGGTGGTGGATGTGTACGACCTGCCCATCTCCCAGAACCTGCTGGTGCTGCCCGGCACCCAGCTTGCCGAGATCCGCAGCGTGTACAGTCATCAGCAGGCCATCGCCCAGAGCGAGACCTTCTTAAAGCAGTTCCATCTGCCGGCCACCGCCATGCTCAACACCGCCATGGCCGCCAAGTTCGTGGCCGAAAGCGGCGACAAGACCAAGGCCGCCATTGCCAGCGCCGAGACCGCTGCCCTGTACGGGCTGGAGGTGCTGGTGCCCCGCATCAACACCGACGGCGACAACACCACCCGCTTTATCGTGATCAGCCGCGAAAAGCCCACGGCGGGCAACCGCTTCTCGCTGCTGTTCACCGTGGACAACAAGCCCGGCAAACTCGCGGAGGTGATCCAGGTCATCGGTGCCAGCGGCTTCAATATGGAATCCATCAAGAGCCGGCCCATGCCTCATGTGCCGTTTGAATATTATTTTTATGTCGAGCTGGTGGGCGACCCCACCGCCGACGAGACCGGTGCCCTGCTGCATGAGCTGGACCGCACCTGCCGCACCGTGCGTTTGTTAGGAGTGTATACAAAATGAGCGAATTTATCGGAACCAAACTCACCATGAATCTGGGCGAGCGCAGCTATGACATCATCATCAAGAGCGGCTCGCTGGAAAACCTGTACCAGTTTGCCCGGCTGGACCGCCGGGTGGCCGTGGTCACCGACAGCGGCGTGCCCGCCCAGTACGCCCAGAGGGTGGCCGACCAGTGCAAGGACGCCCGCATCATCACGGTGCCCCAGGGTGAAGCCAGCAAGAGCTTTAAAATTCTGGAAAGCGTGCTGCGCCAGATGCTGGACTTCGGCATGGGCCGGGGTGACCTGGTCGTAGCCGTGGGTGGCGGCGTGGTGGGCGACCTGGCCGGTTTTGCCGCTTCCATTTATATGCGCGGCATCGACTTCATCAACTGCCCCACCACCACCCTTTCCATGATCGACTCCTCCATCGGCGGCAAGACCGCCGTGGACCTGGGCGACACCAAGAACATCGTGGGTGCTTTCTGGCAGCCGAAGCTCGTCATCGTGGACCCGGACACCCTGTCCACCCTGCCCCGCCGCCACTACATCAACGGCCTGGCCGAAGCCGTCAAGGCCAGCCTGCTGGCAGACCCGGAGCTGTTCGCCATCTTTGAGAAGGGCGACATCGACGCCCAGATCGGCGAGATCATCTGCCGCAGCCTGCGGTTCAAGAAGGGCATCGTGGAGCAGGACGAGACCGAACAGGGTATGCGCAAGGCACTGAACTTCGGCCACACCATCGGCCACGGCATCGAGGCCGTCAAGGGCATCAAGGGCCGCCGCA
>OJQO01000833.1_pt1 | contig 10834 bp, 10 predicted proteins | sample 1598931 | NCBI WGS metagenome assembly OJQO01 (sample SAMN03922515, study PRJEB24848) | human gut metagenome | isolation source: stool sample | host: Homo sapiens | place: Germany | collected 2010-02 | reverse complement strand
GCATGTCGTTCATCCAGCCCATGTTCCACTTGAAGTTGAAGCCCAGGCCGCCGTCCGAAGCGGGCTTTGTGACCATAGGCCATGCGGTGGACTCCTCCGCGATCATGTACTTGTGGGGGTGACGGCCCAGCACGGTGTTGTTGAGCTTGCGCAGGAAGGCCACGGCCTCCAGGTTCTCCTTGCCGCCGTCCTTGTTGGGCTCCCACTCGCCCTGCTTGCGGTTGTAATCCAGATACAGCATGGAAGCCACGGCGTCCACCCGCAGGCCGTCGATGTGGTACTGCTCCAGCCAGTACAGGGCGCTGGAGATCAGGAAGCTCTGCACCTCGTTGCGGCCGAAGTCGAACACCATGGTGCCCCACTCCTTGTGCTCACCGCGCTTGGGATTGGGGTCCTCATAACAGGGCTCACCATCAAAGTTGTACAGGCCGAACTGGTCCTTGGGGAAGTGGGCAGGCACCCAGTCCATGATCACGCCAATGCCAGCTGCATGCAGCTTATCCACGAAGGTCATGAAGTCCTTGGGGGTGCCGTAGCGGCTGGTGGGGGCAAAATAGCCGGTGACCTGATAACCCCAGCTGCCGTCGAAGGGATATTCCATCACGGGCAGCAGCTCCACATGGGTATAACCCATCTCGGTGATGTAGGGGATCAGCTGGTCGGCCAGCTCTGCGTAGTTGTAGGGCTTGTTGCCCTCCTTCATCTTCCAGCTGCCGACGTGCATCTCGTAGATGTTCATGGGGCCGTTGATCACATCGGCCTTCTTCTGGGCGGCCTGCCAGGCCTCATCGTGCCAGGCAAAGCCGGAGATATCATAGACCTTGCTGCCGTTGGACGGCCGGGTCTCGGCGTGGAACGCATAGGGGTCAGCCTTGTAGACAAGGTCGCCTGCACGCGTAGTCACGCAGTATTTGTAAACGTCGAATTCCTTCATGCCAGGAATAAACAATTCCCACACAGAATCCCCATCCACCTTGTGCATGGGGTGGCTGCCGGGCTTCCAGCTGTTGAAGTCGCCTACCACGCTGATGGCCACAGCGTGCGGTGCCCATACGCGGAACACGACGCCGGGCTCGCCTGCGCGTGTTTCCAGATGTGCGCCGAAGTAACGATAGGCCTCGCAGTTGTTGCCCTGCTTGAACAGATACACCGGCAGATCCGATGCATTGCCCTGAATCTTTTCTTCGGTCGGTTTCATAGACTGCTCCTCCCCGTACAGGTCCGCATACGCGCACCTGTAGCTTTTTACTCTTTTATATTAAAGAATTCCGACCGGTTTTTCAAGGCCTTTTCTGGAAAAATACCCATAATCTTTTCTTCAATATTTCTCCCTTATATACACACCCGCCAATTTTTTGCAAAATTTATCGTGAATCTTACCAATGCAATAAAAAAAGCGGAGCCTCTGCACCTCTCTCTTTTGGGAGAAACGTACAAATGCTCCGCTCTGCGGGGTCCTTTTCTGTTATGGGGGTCATGCGGCGGACCGGTCAGCCCACCACATACACATTCACCTGAATGGCACCGTTGATCACGCTCTCGGCGTAGGTCTCATAGAACAGATCCACCAGGATCTGACCCTTCTGCACCGCGATGCCGGTGTCGGTGGCCACCGCGTAGCCGTACACGAACTTTCCGTCCGTAGAAGTGATGTACAGCTTGGTGCCGTAGGGGATCACATCCGGGTCCACGGCCACGGTGCCGTAGCCAAGGCCCAGGCCGGAAGAGCCCTTGCCGGTTTTAGAATAATAACCGGTGGCCTTGCCGGTGAGCACCTTGCTGTAGGAAGCAGGGGCATTGGTGGTGCCGTCCGGGCCAGTCAGGGGCGAGACGGGTGCGCCCGCGCCGTAGGTCTTGATGACATGGTTCGTGGGCTGCACGGTGGTGGTGGAATCCACCACGATACTGTTCTCCAGCTCACCGTCCACATAGCGGTCGCGGGTGGTCACGGTCTGCTGGCCCTCGGCACCGTGCTGCACGGTGGTGGTGCGCCCGGTGTTGCGGAAGTACAGGCTGGTATAGACATACTCGGTATCATAGGGGATGGCCTGCGTTTCCACGCGGTCCTGATAGTCCACGCGGTGCACCACGATCTGGGTGCCTGCGGTCACCAGGCGGTCCAGGGCAGGCTCGGTGTAGTCATCGCCCTCCAGGGTGATGCCGGCGCGCTGCAAGGCATCGGCCACAGTGCCGTACACCATCTTCACCGGGTAGGTCTGGCCGTCGGCCTGGATGTTCACCGAGAATGCGCGCTCAATGTTCAGGGTGGCAAGGTTGCCGCTGAACGCCGTGTAATAGACCTGGTCGCCCTCTTCGGACTGGATGCCGGAGAGGCTCATGACCTTTGCGGGGTCGGTGGCAGAGGTGAGGATCACCTGCTTGGCCCCATTGGAGTCGGTGACGTAGGTCAGCCGCGGATTCGCAGCGGTCACACCAAGGGTAGCCACAAGGCACACGACCATGACACAAAACGCCAGCACGCGGGAAGAGACTGCAGATCTGCAGCCCGAGGATGCTTTTTTCAAGTTTACGGAAGCGATACGAGACAACTCCTCTCTTCTTGTTTTTGGTGCGGCCGCGGATGCTGCATTGCACCCCGGCCGCCGGGACTGCGGAGCACCAGGGGCTCCACAATCAAATACGATGCTTTTCCGGCTGTGGAAGCCAAGCATCGTATTGCGTCGGAATCCGTTCCAACGGGACATTGCTCCGTCCCCCGGCACAGGCCCCCATTGCCTGCACCGTACCGTCCGCTCAGACGGCATTTCACTTCATCCAGATAAAATTTAAACGCTGCAACGTCCGTTGCTCCGTTGCGCGGTATTATCTTACCAGACCGGAGCTGATTTGTCAAATCGGGCGTCTCCACTTTGTTAGATACTTGACATTCTTTTTTGTGCAATTTTAACAGTGTTTCCTGCAAAATATTGTTTTTTAAGTTATTTCCTCCGGATTTTTCGCTCTTTTTCGTCTACGTTCTGTTCATGAATTTTTAACATTTGCATCCGTCCCGGACGCCCCGGAACGACCCGTTTCCGGCCCTCCCGCACGGAAACAAGCGGCCAAATACCGCAGTTTTCTGCACAAAATCAGGCCCGCCGCCGGGCATCTTCCGCACCCGGAATTGCCCCCGAATTACCCCCAAAAACACCCCTCCGGCAAAATGCCGAAGCCCAGAAATCTGCGGAGAAAAAGAACACACTTCTGCTGCCGCGCGCCCCGGCGTACAATCAAATAAAAAACCGGAAAGGAAGGTCAAAACCATGAAGATCCAAATCATTCATCGAGCCTGCGGCGGCACCGAATTCCTGCCGCAGCCCAGCCGCCTGCACCTGGGCGCACAGAACGCGGAAGGCGTGGACCGGCTGCAGTTCCAGCTGCCCGAAAGCTGGGCCAACTGCGCCATTGCCCTGTACCTGCGCCGCAGCGACGGCACCCAGCTGGCCCCGGTGCCGCTGGACGGCGATGCCTGCGTGACGGTGGATCGCCGCCTCACCGGCTGCACCGGTGGGCAGTGGATGCTGGCCGCCGTGAGCGGCTCCGGCTACACCGCCTACACCCGCCCCGGCCGGTACGACACCTATGCCACCCTGCCCACCGACGGCGGCTCCGAGGACCTGCCGCCCACCCTGTACGAGCAGTTTGTAGCCCGCGTGCTGGAAAGTGCCAGCACAGCCGCCACGGCGGCCCAGAGCGCCTCGGCCAGCGCCGAACGCTGCACTTCCAGTGCCGCACAGGCACAGACTGCTGCCCGGCAGGCCAGCACCAGCAGCACCGCGGCGGCCGGGTGTGCATCCCGGGCCGAGGCTGCTGCCGCCCGCGCCGAAGAGCTGGCCCCGGCAGACGGTCAGGTACTGAGCGTGAACGGCAAAAGCGGTGTAGTGGTCCTGCGTGCGCAGGACGTGGGTGCCCTGCCCCGGCCTGCGCAGCCGGCAGCCGGCTCCCTGCTGCGGGTTCTGAGCGTGAACCCCGACACCGGTGCCCTGCTCACCGACACTACGCCCCCGCCCGACCTGACGCCCTATGTGCGCAGCAGCACCCTGCCGGACGCAAAGACCCCCGGCCCGGTGCGCATCGACCCGCAATACGGCGTGGCTGTGCGGGAGGACGCCACCCTGACCCTTGTGCCTGCCTCCGCCGAGCAGCTGGACAGCATGACCGACGGCTTTGCGCCGCTCACCCCGGCCCTGCTGCCCTACGGCGTGAAAAAAGCGCTCACCACCGCCAGCACTGCCGCCGGGTGGACCGGTGCGGAAAAGACGGCCGCCCTGCGCACGCTGGGTGCCGACCTGACCGCCTACTATACCCGGCTGGAGGCCGACGCCAAATTCGGCACGCCGTACACCCTGCCGCCTGCTACGGCGGATCAGCTGGGCGGCGTGAAAGTGGGCGACTATCTGGACATCGCTGCGGACGGCACCCTGAGCGGCAAGACGCTGTATGACACCATCGCGGCCAGTGTGGCGGTCAAGTCGGAGGCGCGACTGGTGTGGAACACCCATGTGACGTCTCCTAACAAATTCACAACTTGGGATGTTCAGATTCCAGACAATGTTGATAAGATATGCATTACCAAAGGCAGGAGCAGCAGCAGCGGTAATAACACTGAAAAAAGCATTGCACGCGGTGGCACGACAACTTATGACTGTAACTACGATTTTACAATCACATTCCAAACAAACGGCATCCTTCATGTTGCTAATTCATACAAAACACTTTACCCTCTGGAACTCTGGATTGACGGCTACCACTACCCCACCCTCGCGGACCTGCTGACGCAGGTGACCGCCGTGGAGAGCAGTGTCACCGATCTTCAGGTGGCCCTGTGCGAGCTGTACGAAGAAAAGGAGGAAAATTGATGGCGAAAATTTATGCAGCCCTGATCCGCAAGGGTATCAAGACGCTGGACGAGGTGCCCGCCCGTCTGCGCAGCACCGTGGAAGCCCTGCTGGCGGAGGTGGAAGCCGATGCTTGAAGCCTGGTCCCGCACGCGGGACGGCACCCGGAAGCTGAGCGCAAACTTCACCGTGGCCGAGTTTGCCTGCAAAGATGGCTCGGACCCTGTGTTCGTGGACAGCAGCCTTGCCGCCCTGCTGCAGAAGATCCGCGACCACTTCGGCCGCCCCGTAGTCATCACAAGCGGCTACCGCACCGCCGCTCACAACAGATCCGTGGGCGGGGCCGCCTACAGCCAGCATCTGTATGGGCGCGCTGCCGACATCCGGGTGCAGGGCATCCCGGTGGAGCAGCTGGCCGCCTATGCAGAGACCTGCCTGCCCGGCACCGGCGGCATCGGCCGGTACCCGCCCCGGGCCGGACGGGCTGTGGGCTGGGTCCATGTGGACACCCGCCCCACCAAAAGCCGCTGGACAGGTTAAGAAGGAGGTGAACCCAATGGAAAGCATCCTGTCCGCCCTGATCGCCGGTACCGTGACCCTGATCGGGGTGCTGATCGCCAACAGCCGCAGTCAGGCCGTGACCGACACCAAGCTGGAAGAACTGACCCGCGAGGTGCGCGAGCACAACAATTTCGCCCGCCGCGTGCCCATTCTGGAAGAGCAGATGAAGGTGGCCAACCACCGCATCGCCGACCTTGAGAACCATGAACAAATGAAAGAGAGGAACTGATTTATGGAACTGAGCAACAAGATCTCCGCCGCTACCCTGGCCCGCACCGCTGTGCTCCTGCTGGCCCTGACCAATCAGGTGCTGAGCGCAATGGGCAAGCCCGTGCTGCCCATCGAGAGCACCACCGTGGAGCAGCTGGTCACCGCCGGCATCACCACCGTGGCCGCGCTCATCAGCTGGTGGAAGAACAACAGCTTCACCGCTGCCGCCGTGGCCGCCGACAGCTACATGGCTCGGCTGAAGCAGAAGCAGTGATCGCCGACTGCCCTATATAAGGTAAGAGGGCAAGGCCCCCGGAGACGCAGGTTTCCGGGGGCCTTTTTTCGTCTGCAGCAGGGCGGCAGGAGAAATTCCAGCCGGTTCTTTGCCAGAAATTCCGTCCCTCAAAAAGTGATTTTCCGCAACAATCCGCACACTCTGCACCAGAAAATGGTATAAAGGAAGCAGGATCGCAAGCCTCGAAATATGTCCATCCTATGGGACAGTGGTAATGCGTAAAAGACTTGACACCATTTGAAAGGAGCCATCAATCATGACGAATAAAAAGCTGAAACTCGCAGCCATGTCCGTAGCCCTGACCGCTTGCTCCATTCTCAGGGCGCCGTACACATATTCCAGATCTAGGTACGAGTGCTTGTGCACCAGATTCCCCACGCTCATGTACTCCTTGCGGAAGGAGTAATCCTGATAAAACGGCTTGTTGCGGCCATGCTGACCGGCCGCATAGGAGCACATGTTGGCACTGCCCGCCGACACGCCGATGCAGCAGTCGAACTGCACGCCCTCTTCCATGCAGCGGTCCAGCACACCGGCCCCGTAAATGCCCCGCAGCCCGCCGCACACAGCAAAAGCCGCCCCGCAGGCCGGAACTTCCGGTGCCTGCGGGGCGGCTTTTTGCATTTATGAAACGGAGGAAAACGCTCAGAGGTCTGCGCCGTTGGAGCGGATGACCTTCTGATACCAATCGAAAGAGTCTTTTTTGCTGCGGGCCAGCGTACCGGTGCCGTCGTCCTGCTTGTCCACATAGACGAAGCCGTACCGCTTGCTCATCTCGCCGGTGGAGGCAGACACCAGGTCGATGCCGCTCCAGGCGATGTACCCCATCAGGTCCACGCCGTCGGACACGGCCTGCTTGACCGCCTCGATGTGACGGCGCAGGTAGTCGATGCGGTAATCATCGTGGACGCTGCCGTCAGGCTCCACCGTGTCGTGGGCACCCAGACCGTTTTCCACCAGGAACAGCGGTTTCTGGTAGCGGTCATACAGCTGGTTCATGGTGATGCGCAGGCCCAGCGGGTCGATGGCCCAGCCCCACTGGCTGGTCTGCAGATAGGGGTTCTTCACCGAGCGCACCACGTTGCCGTCGTTCACGGCCTTGCCCTCCAGGCTGGCCGCCACGCAGCGGCTGGCATAGTAGCTGAAGGAGATGAAGTCCACGGTGTTCTCCCGCAGCAGGGCGTCATCGCCGGGCTCGGTGTGCAGCTGCACCTGCTTTTCCGCAAACAGCTTGCGGGCGTAGCCGGGGTAGCGGCCCCGCACCTGCACGTCGATAAAGAGCAGGTTTTCCTGCTCCTTCTGCACCGACTCCCAGACGTCCTCCGGGTTGCAGGAGTAGGGGTAGAAGCTGCCGCCGGCCAGCATGCAGCCCACCTGATTGGCGGGGTCGTACTGGTGGGCCAGGCGGGTGGCCGTGGCGCTGGCCAGCAGCACATGGTGGGCCGCCTGATAGATCACCTGACTGCGGTTCTCGCCCTCCTGGAAGGCGATGCCTGCCCCGGAGAAGGGACTGTGCAGCAGGATGTTGATCTCGTTGAAGGTAAGCCAGTAGTGCACAAGGCCGGAGTATTCTTTGAAGCAGGTCTCGGCGTAGCGGGCAAAGCATTCCAGCGTTTTGCGGCTGCGCCAGGAGCCGTACTGCTCCACCAGACCCATGGGAATATCAAAGTGGCACAGGGTGACCAGCGGCTCAATGCCGTACTTGCGGCACTCCTGGAACACGCTGCGGTAAAAGGCCACACCCTCCGGGTTGGGGGTCCGTTCATCGCCGTGGGGGTACAGGCGGGACCAGGAGATGGAGGTGCGGAATACCTTCAGCCCCAGCTCTGCCATCAGGGCGATGTCCTCTTTGTAATGGTGGTAGAAGTCCACGCCGGTGTGGCTGGGGTAATACTCCCCTGCCTGCAGCGTCGGGTGGGGCGTGCCGCCCAGCTTGACCTCCATGCGGTGGACACCGTGGGGCATCATGTCGATGTTGCTCAGGCCGCGGCCGCCCTCGTTGTAAGCGCCTTCGGCCTGATTGGCCGCAATGGCAGCACCCCAGAGGAAATTTTCGGGCAGTTTGTAATCAGACATGGGGATCACTCCTCTTCCGGGAGATCCTCAAAGCCGATCACCAGCGTCAGCACAAAGGACAGCACGATGGACAGCACCGAGATGCCGGCGATCCAGGCGATGCTCACACCGGGGTTGGCCGGGTCGATGAACTGCACACCGGTGAGCACGCTGGGCGACACCATGGAACGGCTGGCCAGACCTGCCATGCCGGCCAGGCAGCCGCAGACAAAGCCGGTGATCAGGGAAGCGATCAGGGGGCGCTTCAGGCGCACGGCCACGCCGTACAGGGCGGGCTCGGTGGTGCCGGCAATCAGGGCAGAGGAAGCAGCGGCCAGAGCGGTCTGGCGCAGCTCGCTGTTCTTGGTCTTGAAGGCAACGGCCAGGGACACGCCGCCCAGGGACAGGTTTGCACCGATCTCAGAGGGCATAACGGTGCCCTCCATGCCGGTCTCGGAGATGGTCTGCAGGATGGTGGGGGTGAACACGCGGTGCATGCCGGTGATGACCAGCAGGGGCCAGAGGGCACCCATGATGCCCACAGCCAGGAAGCCCAGCTTAGCCTGCACGAAGTAGACGAAGGCGGAGATGCCCTCGCCGATCATGATGCCGACCGGACCGACCACGATGATCGCAATGGGAGCAGCAATGAGGAAGATCAGCATGGGCTTGAGGAAGTTCTTGGTGACAGCCGGGGTGATCTTGTCGATGGCACGCTCAATGTAAGACAGGATCCAGGTCATGCACAGGGCCGGGATGACGGTGTAGGTGTACTTGACGCCCACCACCGGGATGCCCAGGAAGTGTGCGGCGGTATCGCCGACCGTGACTGCCTCCATCATGGTGCGGAAATCCGGGTGCAGCATCAGGCCTGCAATGGCAATGGCGATGAACATATTGGTGTTGAACTTCTTGGAAGCAGAAGCGGCCACCATCACCGGCAGGAAGTAGAAGGCTGCGTCACCGATGGTGTTCAGGATCTTGTAGGTCTCACCGTCGGCCGACAACACGCCTGCCATGCCCAGCAGCATGACCAGCAGCTTGACCATGGAACCGCCGATGATGGCGGGGATCAGCGGGGACATGGTGCCCACGATGGCATCCAGAATGTTGTTGCCCACCTTCTTCAGGGTCAGGGGCTCCTTTTTCTCGCCGCGGGCCACCTGGCTTGCCTCGCCGAAGTCGCCCATCTTGAGCACTTCGTTGTAGGCCTCTTCCACATGGTTGCCAATGATGATCTGGTACTGGCCGCCCTGGTTCACGACGCCCATGACGCCGTCGGTCGCCTTGACGGCTGCGTCGTTGATCTTGCCCTCGTCCTTCACCACAAAGCGAAGGCGGGTCATGCAGTGGGTCACGCTGGCAATGTTCTCCACACCGCCGATGTTCTCCACGATCTTTTTGGAGATCGCAGCATAATCTTTTGCCATGATTGTTTCTCCTTTACCTTTTCAAGTCATCCAATTTCCGGTCGAAGTACTTCTGATGCGTCCATTATAGACGCAGGCAGGTGGTTTGTCAGCAGTTTCTGGGCATAAAAAAACAAGTGCCGTTTTTTCGCACTTGTTTTTTTCAGGTAACACCCTGTTTTTTATTTTGGACTTTTTTCAGATGGCTGCCGGGCCCTCGGAGGTGTAGCGGTAGAGCTTTTTGCCCAGCCGCTCCACGATGCTCATGGCCGGGAGCTGGGTCGTCACATCGTAGACTCCCAGCCGCTCGTAGGTGACATAATAGGCAAGGTTGTAGTCCGAGAGCTTGGCGATGGTGCAGTTTTCCGTGTTGGTCACGCTGAGGATCTGGCAGTTCTGCTCCTTGAAGCGCATCACATGGCCGATGGTGTCGCGGGACTCGCCGGACACTGAAAACACGATCACCAGCGAATTTTCCACGAATCGGCTCTCGGTGGGGTAATGGGGCTCGTCGATGTACAGGCAGAACTTGCCCATGCTGGAAAAATAGCGTGCCCCGTACTTGGCCACGATGCCGGACATGCCGCTGCCTACAAAAAAGATGTGCCGGGCCTGAAAGATGACCCTGGTCAGCATGTCCAGCTTCTGCTCAAACTCCGCCGAGCAGGTCTTTTTCAAAAAGTCGATGACCTCCGACACATCGTCCTTGACCGGCGGCTGCTTTGCCTGTTCCAGATGCTGGCGCAGCCGAATCTTGAACTCCGCGTAGCCGTCGCAGCCCGCCTTTTTGCAGAACCGGAGGATGGTGGATGTAGACACATGGGCGGCATCCGCAAACTCCCGGATGCGCATATAGCACACCTTGTCCGCGTTCCGCACAACATACTTATAAACTTCCAGCTCCAGATCATTCAGGCTGCAGATCATCTCTTCGCTGAACATCGGCCGCCCCTCCCTCGTGGTGGTTTTTGTTCCAGTATACTGTATTTTTTGCCGCGTTACAATTCCCCTGCTCAGAAAAAAGCCGCCGCACGGTGGCAGGGCCGTGCGGCGGCAGAAACATGCTTTGGGGAACCGATCAGATCAGGCTCAGGGCCTCTTCGTCGCCCACGAGGGTGAAGTCGGGGTGCATCTGCAGGATGCTGGCGGGCACTTCCGGGGTGACCGGGCCGAAGAAAGCCTTCTTCACGATCTCGGCCTTGCCGGTGCCGTTGACCACCATCAGCACCTTACGGGCCTGCATAATGGTCTTGATGCCCATGGTGTAGGCCTGCTTGGGCACCAGGTCTACGTTGCCGTCAAAGAAGCGCTTGTTGGCCTCGATGGTCTCCTGGGTCAGGTCCACACAGTGGGTCTCCAGCTCAAAGGCCTCGCCCGGCTCGTTGAAGCCGATGTGGCCGTCGTGGCCGATGCCCAGCAGCTGCAGGTCGATGCCGCCCACGCTGTGGATGATCTGGTTGTACTGG
>OJQO01000830.1_pt1 | contig 10891 bp, 8 predicted proteins | sample 1598931 | NCBI WGS metagenome assembly OJQO01 (sample SAMN03922515, study PRJEB24848) | human gut metagenome | isolation source: stool sample | host: Homo sapiens | place: Germany | collected 2010-02 | reverse complement strand
GCCGTAAGCAGACGTCGGTACCATAGCGTCCCAAGGGACGCATTGCGGTCGTATTGTGACCGCTTATGTACCGCTACGCTCTGCGACAGGAGCGCATCGTACTAAAGTACGAGCGTGCCGCGTTTCTTATACCCTGCCAAGGGCTACGGGGATTTGATAGCATTTCTTTACTAACTCTCTATTTACATCTCTGTGCTGATAGTACCACTTGTAAAGTCTTGTCGGAATCGGTATAATATAGATAGATTGGGAGGTAAAAATATGCTGCTTACATTAGTACCGCTTTTTGATGAAAATATGGCCGTTTGTGCCTACTCCTTTTTTACCCAGAGGGAGAATTTCCTGTTGAATCCTCTGTTGCTTGGAACCGCACAGTTCGACGGGGCATCCCAGATCACGGGTCTGGAACTGATCCAGAAAATGGGTATTGATACCTTGTCTCAGGGAAAAGAAATCTTCGTACCGATCAGCAATATCTCGATTTTTGCGGATATTCCGGAGCAGTGCGATGCACCTCATGAAAAAATCGTACTTTTGATCGATAATACCATTCCGCCGATTGAAATGTATGTCAATCGTCTGAAGGAATTGAAACAGCAAGGCTATAAACTTGCCATTCGTAAGCTTGCGGTCAGTGATTTTGAAAATTACAGAGAAGTCCTGAAGCTGATGGATTATGTTCTTCTGAATAATCGTAAAATCGCCATTGACAAAGCCAAGATTTATTTCGGAAAATTATTCCCGAATATCAGTCTGTGTGCCGGTAATATTGATACCATGGAGGACTTCGAGAGACTGAAGGAGACCGGCGGATATCGTTTCTATGAGGGTAAGTTCTATCGTGTTCCCATTACGAAGGGACAGACAGATGTGGCACCCTTGAAGGGCAATTATATTGACCTGCTGAATATTGTGAACAGCCCGGATTTTGAACTCACGACAGCGGCGGATATCATCAGCCGTGATACCGCACTTACGATCGATCTGCTGAAAATGGTTCAGCCACTGGCTGTAAATTCGGAGATTACGTCTATCCGTCATGCAGCTGCCATGCTGGGACAACGGGAACTGAAAAAGTGGATCAACACGGCAGTAGCCAATGCTTTGTATGCGGATAAGCCGAATGAGGTCACCAGATTATCTCTGCTTCGTGCGAAATTTGCCGAGAATCTGGCGGAAGCGTTTGGCCTGAAGGCGCAGAAGGATGAATTGTTCCTGATGGGATTGTTCTCTGTGCTGGATGTGATCCTTGAGAAACCTATGGCAGAGGCTTTGAAGGTGGTCCATGTGGCTGGCGAGATCAGCAATGCACTGATCTACCGCATCGGCGTACTGGCACCGGTGTACGATTTTATGCTGCAGTATGAGACAGCCAACTGGGCGGAGGTATCCCGCCTGATGCTATTAAAGAATATTGATATGAATACAGTATATGAAGCCTATACATCGGCGTTGAAGTGGTATCGCACCGTACGTTGATTGTATTAAAAAATGTACTTGTATTTTGTATACATTTATGTTATTTTCTTCAAGAACTTGTAATTATATCCTCCATAAAAGGGGAGGAATAGTAGCAAAGGCGCAAAAAGCGCGGAAAGGAAATTTCATATGAAAAAAAACAAGACACTTGAGATGGTACAATTGGCCGTACTCATCGCGATCATGCTGATTCTGGCATTTACCCCGCTTGGGTATCTGCGCATCGGACCGTTAGCAATCTCTCTGATGACCATTCCCGTAGTCATCGGTGCAATGATCCTGGGACCCGCAGGCGGAGCCGTACTGGGACTGGTATTCGGACTGACCAGCTTTTACCAGTGTTTCGCAGGAGATCCTTTTGGAGCAGCTCTGGTAGCTATGAATCCGTTCTTTACTTTCCTGGTATGTATCCCTACCAGAACTCTGATGGGATGGCTGTCCGGTGTGATCTTCAAAGCACTGTGGAAGATCGACAAGACGAAGACCGTATCTTTCTTTGTGACCGGTCTGCTGGGAGCATTTATGAACACTCTGTTCTTCATGTCCACCCTGATGATCTGTTTCGGTCATACCGAGTATCTGCAGAGCCTGAACGCAACCGGAGCAAATCTGTTCGCATTTGCCGTGGCATTCTGCGGTATCAACGGAGCACTGGAAATGCCCATGAGCTGTGTAGTAGGCGGTGGTGTTGCCAAGGCAGTCAGCGTAGCACTGAAGAAGAACGCAGCAACAGAAGAGAAATAATCAGATTTCCCGAAACGAAAAATATATAAAATATACAAACAGACCCCCGGAGTATGACAGATGGTCATGCCGGGGGTTTTCCATGTGGAAATTTTGAATACGGAATTCATGTGCCGAAATGCATATATAGGCAGAAAGTATGGTCATTACAGCGACACCCACATTGTCTGCAGGGTATCTGCCGTGACAGCAACATTCCCCTGGATCATGGGAGCGGATCCGCCACCTTTTGCAGAAAGTTCCCGGCGCATGCGGTCTGCCAGTTCCTGACAGTTACAGGAAGCACTGCCTACAATAAATCGATAACCGTTTGTATCATCTCCGGCAAAGATACCACAGTAACCGGAATATTTTCCGGTCAGGGTATTCACAGCGTTTCGTAGGGCGATGGCATCCAGTTCACCGACGAAGAGAAGCACGTGGCGTACTTTTTCCGGGGAGGGAAGTGCGTCCATCTGTACGTTCAGTAGCTCTGCCTGCAGGGCATTGGCGCGCTCTTTTTGCAGCCTTGCATCCTCTTTGGCGCGGGCAACAGCACCTGCTACTTCCGGCTGTTTCGCTGAGAGCAGAGAAGAAATTGCCCAGACAGAATCCTGTTTTTCAGTATAATCTGCCAGAGCACGGTTTCCGCAGAGAATATTGATGCGGACACCGCCTCTGTGGCTCTGCACATTTACAACTTTGATGAGACCGATCTGTCCGGTGGTATCTACATGGGGAGCACAGCAGGCGCACAGATCCACGCCAGGGATCTCCACGATGCGGACATTTTCCGTGAGAGCCAGCTTACTGCGATAATTTAAGTTCACCAGTTCTTCGGAGGAGGGCCAGCTGATGTTGACCGGAAGATTTTTCCAGACATAAGCGTTGGCCTCCTGTTCGATGAGACGCAGCTGCTCCAGAGAGACTTCTCCGTTCATATCCAGTGTCACTTCTCTGTCGCTTAAATGGAAGCCTACGTTTTCCAGTCCGAAATGAGAGTGCAGTAAGCCGGAGATCATATGCTCACCGGAGTGCTGCTGCATGAAATCAAACCGGCGGTTCCAGTCCACATGACCGGTGACCCGGGTGCTGACGGGAAACTCACAGGCCACTTTATGATACAGGATGCCCTGCTTGATGCTGACATCCAGTACTTCCTGTCCGTTTAAGGTGCCTTTGTCGGCGGACTGACCGCCCTCTTCCGGGAAAAAAGCGGAAGCGTCCAGAACGATCCTGTAATATCCCTCTTCCTTGTCGGGAACACATTCCATCACCACAGCGGTAAAATCCGTCTGGTGCACATTTTCATAATAGAGTTTGCGGGTTCCCTGGGAGTTCATTTGAGCATTTTCGATACGATCCATAGATGCCTGTCCAATCTGCTGTAGGAAAACAGCGTTTTGTGATAATTGAAAAATAGAAAATATATATCTATTCTATATCAGACCCGGTGGAAAAAGCAATGGAAAATGTAAGCTTTTACACAGCTTTGTCAGATTCTCCAAGGAGTATTGGGATTGCGTAATTGTTTTTTGTAGGTTTTTACGCAGACAGGGTCTATTGCGACGCATTTCTTTTTATGATATAATGAATCGATTAAGCAGTAGAGAAACACACTGGAAATACAAACGTCGCAAAAAGCGGCAGAATGTGAGGAAAGAATGAAGGCATTTTTGATTTTGGAAGATGGAACGGTGTTCGAAGGAACGCACATCGGTGCAGACAAAGAGATCATCAGTGAAATCGTATTTAACACATCCATGGCCGGATATCTGGAGGTCCTGACGGATCCGTCCTATGCAGGACAGGCTGTATGCATGACTTACCCCCTGATCGGTAACTATGGCATATGCAGGGATGACTGTGAGTCGGAGAGACCCTGGCCGGATGGATTCATCGTCAGAGAGCTTTCACGTATTCCCAGCAACTTCCGCTGTGACTGCACAATACAGGAATACTTAGAGGAGAACGGTGTGCCCGGTATCGCCGGAATCGATACCCGTGCGCTGACCAAGATCCTGCGTGAGAAGGGTACCATGAACGGTATGATCACCACCAACGAAGCCTATGACCTGAACGAAGTGCTTCCGAAGCTGAAAGCATATACCACAGGTAAGGTCGTGGAAAAGGTGACCTGCAAGGAGAAGTATGTAGTGAATCCCACCACGGATCTGGCACAGAACGGCCCTCTGTCCGGTGCAGCGCGTTTTGATAAAGAAGCTTATGAAAAGGGTGTCAGAGAGCCCAAGCCCGCACTGGTAACGGAGCTGTCCGGACAGGGACTAAAGGTAGCTCTGTTAGACCTGGGAGCCAAGAGAAATATCGCCAGATCCCTGGCAGAGAGAGGCTGTGAGGTGACCGTATACCCCGCTGGAACTCCCGCACAGGAGATCATTGATGATAATCCCGACGGTATCATGTTAAGTAACGGACCGGGAGACCCCAAGGAGTGTACCGGTGTGATCGCCGAGATCAAAAAGTTATACGATACCGAGATCCCTATTTTCGCAATCTGTCTGGGACATCAGCTGATGGCTCTGGCTACCGGCGCAGATACCCACAAAATGAAATATGGACACAGAGGAGGCAACCATCCGGTAAAGGATCTGATGACCGGAAGAGTATATATTTCTTCTCAGAACCATGGATATGTGGTAGATACCGACAAGCTGGATCCTTCCGTAGCGGTTCCCGCATTTATCAATGTCAACGACGGTACCAACGAGGGCCTGTCCTACACCGGCAAGAACATTTTCACCGTACAGTTCCACCCGGAAGCATGTCCGGGACCCCAGGACTCCGGTTACCTGTTTGACCGGTTCATTCATATGATGAGAGGAGAGAACTAAGATGCCCAAGAATCCTAATGTAAAACGAGTAATGGTAATCGGCTCCGGTCCTATTGTCATCGGACAGGCAGCCGAATTCGACTATGCAGGTACCCAGGCCTGCCGTTCCCTGAGGGAAGAGGGAGTAGAGGTAATCCTGGTGAACTCCAACCCTGCGACCATCATGACTGATAAAGATATCGCAGATAAGGTATATATCGAGCCCCTGAACGTAAAGGTTCTGGAGCAGATCATTGAAAAGGAAAAGCCCGACAGCATCCTTCCCACCCTGGGAGGACAGGCTGGTCTGAACCTCGGTATGGAGCTGGAGGAGTCCGGTTTCCTGGCTGCTCATAATGTAAAGCTGTTAGGTACTACCGCAGCTACCATTCGTAACGCCGAAGGACGTCAGGAGTTCAAAGACCTGATGGAGCGCATCGGTGAGCCCTGTGCAGCATCCAGGGTCGTTGAAAATGTGGAAGACGGTGTGGAATTCACCAATACCATCGGCTATCCGGTCGTACTGCGTCCCGCTTATACCCTGGGAGGTTCCGGTGGCGGTATCGCCCACAATCAGGTAGAACTGGAAGAGATCCTGGAGAACGGTTTACGTCTGTCCCGTGTGGGTCAGGTACTGGTAGAGCGTTGTATTGCAGGCTGGAAAGAGATCGAGTACGAGGTAATGCGTGACAGCGCAGGCAACTGCATCACCGTATGTAACATGGAGAACATCGATCCCGTCGGCGTGCATACCGGAGACAGTATCGTAGTAGCTCCTTCCCAGACCCTGAGCGACAAGGAGTACCAGATGTTACGTACTTCCGCTCTGAAGATCATCAACGAACTGCAGATCACCGGTGGATGTAACGTACAGTTTGCACTGCATCCCACCAGCTTTGAATATTGTGTTATCGAGGTTAACCCCCGTGTCAGCCGTTCTTCCGCACTGGCAAGTAAGGCGACCGGTTATCCTATCGCAAAGGTAGCAGCGAAGATCGCACTGGGCTTTACCCTGGATGAGATCAAGAACGCCATCACCCACAAGACCTATGCCAGCTTCGAGCCGACACTGGACTACTGTGTCGTGAAGATTCCCAGACTGCCTTTTGATAAATTTATCACTGCAAAACGTACTCTGACCACCCAGATGAAAGCAACCGGTGAGGTTATGAGTATCTGCAATAACTTCGAGGGAGCACTGATGAAGGCTATCCGTTCCCTGGAGCAGCATGTGGACTGCCTGCGCAGCTATGATTTCAGCGCTTTGTCTGTGGAGGAACTGTTAGAGCGTCTGAAGATCGTGGATGACCAGCGTATTTATGTCATTGCGGAAGCTATCCGTAAGGGCATCAGCTACGAGCAGATCCACGACATTACCAAGATCGACCTGTGGTTCATCGACAAGATTGCCATTCTGACCGAGATGGAGCATGCGCTGGAGACACAGCCGCTGACGGTTGATCTGTTGAAGGAAGCCAAGAGAATCGAGTTCCCGGATAACGTGATCGCAAGACTGACCGGCAAGACCGAGGAAGAGATCAAGAAGATGCGTTATGACAACGGCATTAAGGCTGTCTACAAGATGGTAGATACCTGTGCTGCAGAGTTCGCAGCTTCCACTCCTTATTACTATTCCGTATTCGGCGGCGAGTGCGAAGCCAAGGAGACCACCGGACGCAAGAAAGTCCTGGTACTGGGTTCCGGTCCTATCCGTATCGGACAGGGTATCGAGTTCGACTATTGTTCCGTACATGCTACCTGGGCATTCTCCAAGGCAGGCTATGAGACCATTATCATCAATAATAACCCGGAGACCGTAAGTACCGACTTCGATATTGCGGACAAGCTGTATTTCGAGCCTTTGACTCCGGAAGATGTGGAATCTATCGTAAATATTGAGCATCCCGATGGTGCTGTGGTACAGTTCGGCGGACAGACCGCTATCAAGCTGACTGAGAGCCTGATGAAGATGGGCGTGCCTATCTTAGGTACCAAGGCGGAGGATGTAGATGCCGCTGAGGACAGAGAACTGTTTGACAAGATTCTGGAAGAGACCGGGATCCCCCGTGCAGCCGGCGGTACTGTATACACCGCAGAGGAAGCTAAGGCGGTTGCTAACAGACTGGGCTATCCCGTACTGGTGCGTCCTTCCTATGTATTGGGCGGACAGGGCATGCAGATCGCTATCTCCGATGAAGAGATCGAAGAGTTCATGGAGATCATCAACCGTATCGCACAGGATCACCCGATCCTGGTAGATAAGTATTTACAGGGTAAGGAGATCGAGGTCGATGCCGTATGCGACGGTACCGATATACTGATCCCCGGTATCATGGAGCATATCGAGAGAACCGGTATCCACTCCGGAGACAGTATCTCCGTATACCCGGCTCCGACCATTGATAAAGTAGTAAAAGAGAAGATCGCAGAGTACACCAGAAGACTGGCAAAGGCACTGCATGTCAAGGGACTGATCAATATCCAGTTCATTGCCATCGGTGACGAAGTATATGTCATTGAGGTTAACCCCCGCTCTTCCCGTACCGTACCTTATATCAGTAAGGTAACCGGTATTCCTATCGTGGATCTGGCTACCGAAGTGATCATCGGCAAGACCATCCGTGAGCTTGGATACAAGCCCGGATTACAGCCTGAGGCAGAGTATTTTGCCATCAAGATGCCCGTGTTCTCCTTCGAGAAGATCCGTGGTGCCGAGATCAGCTTAGGACCGGAGATGAAGTCTACCGGTGAGTGTCTGGGTATCGCCAAGACCTTCAATGAGGCTCTGTACAAGGCATTCCTGGGAGCAGGTGTAGAACTGCCTAAGTACAAGAACATGATCATCACCGTGAAGGATGCGGATAAGGGTGAAGCCATTGAAGTCGGAAGACGCTTCGAAAAGCTGGGATACACCATTTATGCTACCAGAAGTACCGCAGCTGCTCTGAATGAAGCAGGTGTGAAAGCAAGAAAGGTCAACAAGATCTCTCAGGAATCCCCGACCGTTATGGACCTGATCCTGGGACACAAGATCGACCTTGTCATCGATACCCCGACCCAGGGCCGCGACAAGACCAGAGACGGTTTCCTGATCCGCCGTACCGCTATCGAGACCGGTATCTACTGCATCACTGCAATGGACACCGCCAATGCTCTCGTGACCAGCATGGAGCATATGAACGATTGTAAGGAACTGACGCTGGTGGATATTGCACAACTGTAAGATATAAAAATGGATAAGAACAGTGGAGTCGCGAAAGTTGCTCCACTGTTTGTGTTTGTGACAAAAACAAAGTGTTGACAAATGTCCGCGAAAGGAATAAAATACAAACAGTTAAAGACATAAAGGCTGTGAAGAGAAGAGTAGGAGAAGAGATACGTCGCAGAGAGTCCCGGCAGGTGGGAAGGGATATGGAAGGCTTCTTTGAACATGGTCTCGGAGCTTTGCACCGACTTCGTATTCGGACAGGATATCCGGCAGATGCGGACAGGCTGCAACGGGAGTACCCGTTATCGTACCTGACTATCGATGAGCGTTTGTTTATCCGTAGTTGCAGAGGCCTGATCCCGTGAGAGATGGGCGAATTAAGGTGGTACCGCGGAAGAATGTTCCGCCCTTAAATTTTAATTTAAGGGCGGTTTTTTATTATGTCAAAAAGAGAAGAACTGATCAGAGAATATTGCAGACAGGTAAATGAAAGCCTGCATTTTATACAAAAATACATGGAAGGGATCGTTCCCGCTGGCCGATGCAGCGAAGAACTGTATTGGGAGACCAAGAAGATCAGTGAGGAACTGCAGAAGAGCAATCATGAACAGACCGCATTGATCCGGGCCTATCTGCGGGAGGCGGCACAACTGTACGTAGAGGGGGAGCCCTGTAAGACCCGCATTACGGACCGAAGACTTTGCCGTAATACGATCCTGAATCATTTACAGATGCTGGCGAATGTCAGCTTCTGGCTGAGAGAACAGGGAGAGCCACTGGCAGAGGAAGTCTGTGGATGGCTGTTAGCCCAGGAGACAGCGGATGTGCAGAAAGTTAGATCCGGACAAAGTCTGGAAGTTGCCAGAGAGATCTATCCGGCCGTGCAGAGAAAGAGAGCATAGGAGCGGTCGGCTGTAAAAGCACAAATTTGAAAATAAAATCCGTGGGGACAGCATATACTAGGCGTATGGTAAATATTGTATGATCGTAAGCCTGTATCCCGCAGGCGGATTGGAGTCTCATGTTAGAAGAACATTATCCTTTTGTTGCGCAGCCCCTTCCCTACGAATATGATGCCCTGCTTCCGGTATTAGATGAGGAAACACTTCATTTTCATCACGACAAGCATTATCAGACCTATGTGGATAAGCTGAATGCCACCCTTGCCGATTATCCGCAGTTACAGCAGATGTCCTTGACGGAACTGCTCACTTCGGAGGATAATATACTTGCGTCCCTGCCGGAGGAAGCCCGGAAAAGTATTCACAATAACGGTGGCGGTGTATATAATCATCAGCTGTATTTTGACAGTATGCGAAGCCCGGCAGGACAGGAGCCCTGTGGAGCTCTGGAGGAGGCGCTGGTCCGGGATTTTGGATCGGTGAGACAATGGAAAGAACAGATGTCACAGGCAGCCACGGGGGTATTTGGCTCCGGATGGGCATGGCTTGTGAGTGACCAGGACGGTACTCTGATGGTCCTTACTACAGCGAATCAGGATGTCCCGGATCTGAAATTGTATACCTCTATATTTCCCATAGATGTGTGGGAGCATGCCTATTATTTACAGTATCAGAACCGCAGGCCGGATTACGTGGAAGGATGGCATAAGCTGATCCACTGGAAAAAAGCGGGACGACGTTACGAACAGGTACTTTGCAGACTGGAAAGAGCGGCCGGGGAAGCGGAAAAATTGCAAAATGACAGCCGCACAACAGAAGCGAACGACAGATAGTGTGCAACGTGCGGAACAGAAGAACAGAAAGAGGAAAATGACTATGGAGAACAGACCGATCATAAAAAAGGAACAGGTAGAGACCGTCTACGACAGCAGATTTATCAAGGTATTTGATCTGCAATATGAGCCGGGAAAACATTATTTTGATGCTACCAGAAGAGCCAAAGATAATCTGGCAGCGGTAAAGAGCGACGAAGAATTCAGACAGATGCTGCCGGATGCAGTCAGCTGCGTTGTGATCCTGAAGATCAGAGGACAAGAACCGAGACTTTGCTTAAGCCGTGAGTATCGTTACCCGGCAGGACATTTTCTGCTGAGCGTTCCGGCAGGACTTTTAGACCCGGAGGATGCAACGGAAGAAAATCCCGTATTCCATGCGGCAGCCCGGGAGCTTCGGGAAGAGACCGGCATCACACTGGAAGAGAGCGACAGCATCCGTCTGGTGAATCCGCTGGTATTCAGTACCCCCGGTATGACGGATGAGAGCAATGCACTGGTGCAGATCATATTGAACCGTGAAGAGATGCCGAAGGTAAGTCAGGAAGGAGCCGTTGGAACGGAATGTTTTGATGGTTTTCTGCTGCTGACCAAAGAAGAAGCACAGAAAATCTTAAAAGACGGCGTGGATGACCAGGGATTTTTTTACCCGTTATATACCTGGGCGGCATTGATGTGCTTTGCGACGGGAATGTGGAAATAATTTTTGAATAAATAAGACGATGAACGAAAAGCGTGTGGAGAGATCTGCACGCTTTTTTGAAATTTGTAACAAATAGCGAAAAATTCTTCGTTATGATTAACAAAGAGGAAGGTTGTGATGAATTGCTGAATCCGGAAAAGGCATTAGAGAGATTAGCGAATCCAGAACCGCAGAAAGGAGAGACAGAGGAAACGGACGGAGAGCCCCCGAAG
>OJQO01000812.1_pt1 | contig 11103 bp, 14 predicted proteins | sample 1598931 | NCBI WGS metagenome assembly OJQO01 (sample SAMN03922515, study PRJEB24848) | human gut metagenome | isolation source: stool sample | host: Homo sapiens | place: Germany | collected 2010-02 | reverse complement strand
TTTTGGTGAGCGAACCCGAGCGCAGTGCGTTAAAAACACTGCTTGCCGCCGGCCTCACCGACACGTGGAACCTGGAACTGCACGACCCCGAAACCTACTCCTGGTGGGATTACCGCCAAAGCGGTTTTGAAAAGAACCACGGCCTGAGAATCGATCTGATGCTCGCTGCCGAGCCGCTGACGCAGCGCATTAAAGACGTTGCGGTCGATACGGCCCCGAGAGCCACCGAAAAGCCGAGCGATCACGCACCGGTGGTGCTCACGCTTTCAGCCTGATTCTTATCCGCAAGTACAAAAAAGGGAACCGTTTTTTAGCGGCTCCCTTCTTTTTTATCCGGCAGTCAGCAAAGACTACGGAACATTGAACTTAAAGTCGTGGCACTGAGCGCAGAAGTTTTCGCTCTTTTCGTGGCCCAGGTGGCAGTTCGTGCACTCGAGCTTATCCTGGTAGTGTGGAGAGGTGTGCGGGTTGTGGGGCTTGACGTTTTTCGTCTTATTCACCAGAGCCTGCGTCGGATGGCACTTCGTGCAGGTATTGATGTCGGGCGGATCAAGCTCGGCGGGATTGCCCTTACCGTGACACATCTCGCAGCTCACCCCCTTTGCGACATGGCGGTCAGCCAGAAACTTATCAGCGGCCGAAGCCTGGCTCACAGCCATGAGGCCGGCGCTCACTACAGCCAACGTCATCAGAGCAGTACGCAGCATTTTCTTTTTCTCCTGAATCGGGGGATTTCTCTTTTATTCTGCAGGGCGCATTATGAGCTTATGCGAAACTTAAAGCCATAACAAAAAAGGGCGTCCCTACTGGGGAAATCACTAGGAGAATTATGCGGACCTTAAGCTCCTAGGAGTTTTGCCCGCGGTCAGTCGCGCTCGTCAATCCAAATCTGAAGGATCGCCTCAAGGCGCGCTTCACTGGAAGCCTGCGGGTCATCGTCAAAATCCGGAAGCGCCAGAATTTTGGCGTGCAGTTCCGTCATTCTGAGCGTTGTCGGGTCCAGGTCCGGCTCATTGTCGTAAAGCTCTTCGGCAATGGCGCGGCTGTCGGTCCATTTGAGTCCCATGATTTTCTCTCCCAGGCAAAAAGAAAAAAGCCGGTGCTCACGAAAAACACCGGCAGCGGCCGAAAACGGCTTATTCGTTGACGAGATTGCGGTTATTTTTCGGAATCTCGATGGTGATGTCTTTGTCGCCCATCACGGTCTGGCAGGCAAGGCGCGATTCGCTTGTGGCGCCGAAGGCGTTGTCGAGCTGATCGTACTCGTCGTCGGAGGGCTCACCGAGGCTCTCAAACCCCTCCTTCACAATCACGTGGCAGGTCGCGCAGGCGCAGTTGTACTCGCAGGCGTGCGGCAGATTGATGCCCGCCTTATTGAGGCTCTGCGCGAGCTTTTCACCCGTTTTGACTTCAATTTTGGCGCCCTGCGGGCAGAGTTTTTCGTTCGGAAGAATCGTTACAAAAGGCATGGTTAATCTCCTGATAATTTGTGTTTTTAAATCTTGATATCACTTAAGCTTTGGCCGGCCAGGGCCTGACGGATCGAGCGGTCCATGCGCCGTGCGGCAAAGTCGCCCGTGACGCGTGTGAGCTCATCAAGCGCCTTTTTAATGGCGGCGGCGTCCGTCCCTGAAGCGGTCTTTTTAAGTGCCGCTTCAGCTGCATCAATCGTGCGGCGCTCGGCGTCATCCAAAAGGTCTCCGTCCTGAGCCAGGGCCGAATCCGTGGATTCGATGAGACGGTCGGCTTCCACGCGGTTTTCACGCAGTTCCCTCTCGTGCATGTCGCTTTCAGCCGAGCTCGACCCGTCTTTAAGCATCCGCACGATATCCTCGTCACTTAACCCGTAACTCGGTTTCACGGTGATGGAACTTTCCACCCCGGTGTGCTGCTCGCGGGCTGAGACCGACAAAAGGCCGTCGGCGTCAATCTGAAAGGTCACGCGGATGCGGGCAGCACCGGCTGCCAGCGGCGGGATCCCGCGCAATTCAAAGCGCGCAAGCGACCGGCAGGCGTCCACCACTTCGCGTTCGCCCTGCACCACATGAATGGCCATCGCGGTTTGCCCATCCTTAAAGGTCGTGAAGTCCTGCGCCATCGCCACCGGTATTGCGGTGTTTCTGGGAATGACTTTTTCAACGAGCCCGCCCATGGTTTCCAGGCCCAGGGACAACGGCGTGACGTCCAGAAGCAGCCAGTCGTCGCCTTCGGCAACGTTACCGGCAAGCTTATTGGCCTGCATCGCTGCGCCCACGGCCACCACCTGGTCCGGGTCGATGTTGCAAAGCGGCGCCTTTCCGAAATATGCATCAACGGCCTTGCGCACGCAGGGCATGCGCGTTGCGCCCCCCACAAGCACCACGCCCTTAATATCGGCGGCGCTTTTTTTGGCGTCCTTTAAAACGTTTCCCACGGCGTCCGTTGTCTTTTGCACAAGCGGAAAGACCATGTCGTCAAAAGCCGCGCGGGTGAGCGTTTTTTCAATTGTGCGGCCGTCGGAGAGTTCGAGCTTTAAAACCACCGCATCGGTGTCAGTGAGCGCTTCGCGCGCTTTTTTCGCCGCGAGCGTGAGCCTGCGTTTGTCTTTGGGCGTGAGAATCCCCTCGCCCTGACCGGCAACGCCTTCAAGCGCCCAGCAGACGACGCGGTGATCGAAGTCATCGCCCCCCAAGGCGGAGTTGCCGCCCGTGGCGAGCACTTCAAAAACACCCTTGGTGAGTTCCAGCAGCGACACGTCAAAGGTGCCGCCCCCGAGGTCATAGATGAGATAAAGGCCTTCCGCGGCGTTATCAAGCCCGTAGGCGAGCGCCGCAGCCGTCGGTTCATTCAAAAGCCGCAGAACGTTAAGCCCCGCCAGACGCGCCGCGTCCTTGGTGGCCTGGCGCTGGGCGTCGTCAAAGTACGCGGGCACCGTAATCACGGCCCCCACAAGCTCCCCGCCGTCGGCAGCGTCAGATGTGTATAAGAGACAGGCTCCCCGCCGAGGCGCGCTTCAGCGCGCGCTTTCAGGGCCTTTAAAACTTCAGATGAGACTTCCACGGGGGTTTTCACGCCCGCCGCGGTTTCAATTTTCACCATCCCTTCGCCCGGCACAAAGCGGTAGGGAAGCGTGATGTTCCCGGCGATGTCTTTAAGCCCCCGGCCGATCAGGCGCTTGGCTGAACTGATGGTGTTTAAGGGATCGTCGGCCTGCTCGACCGCGGCCTGCCAGCCCGTGTGCACGGTGCCGTCGGCGAGATACCGGACAATTGAAGGCAGAAGCGCCCGCCCCTCATCGTCGCGGATCACTTCGGCTGCGCCGCTTACGACGCTTGCCACAAGGGAATTAGTGGTGCCGAGGTCAATACCGACCGCAAGCCGCTCCTCGTGCGGCGCCGCGGACAAACCCGGTTCGGCAATCTGCATGAGCCCCATGATCAGAATTCCTTACGTACATCACTGCCCGCGAGTTCCGCGCGCATCTTTTCAATAAACATGAGGCGCCGCACGGACTGAACCGCCGCGTCATTGTCCCTGGCGTCATCAAGCGCCGCAGCCAATACGCCGATTTCCTTCGTGCGCGCAGCGTCCACTTCGGCGATCAACTTGTCCCGGGCCTCACCCTGCGCTTCTTCAGCGGCTTCCCGCCACTGCATCTGCTGCATGAGAAAGGCCGTGTCCATGTGCGTGTCGGTTTCGCTTTTGATGTCGCGCCCCCTGAGTTTCAGCAATTCCGTAGCCCGGGCAACCGGCGTCATCAAAGCATCGCGCGCTTCGTTGATGCGGCCCGCCCACTGCTCGGCCACGCGGCGCTCGGCGGCTGAGCGGTCGGCAAAGCGGTCGGGGTGCACCGCGGCAATGGCTTTTTTCCAGCCCGCTTCAATCGCGGCCGGATCAAGCCTGAACTGCTCGGGAACCCCGAGCAGTACAAAAGACGTCATCTGCATGATCAAAAATCAGACGTGAAAGGACTTACCGCACCCGCAGGTCTCTTTTTCCTGCGGATTGTTGTACTTAAAGCCTTCCTGCAGGCCCTCCTTGACATAGTCAAGTTCGGTGCCGTCAATGTAGGGAAGACTCTTTGCGTCAACAATCACCTTGACGCCGTGACTTTCCCACATCTGATCATCGTCGTTCACGGCATCGGCAAACTCAAGCTTATAGGCCATCCCCGAGCAACCCGAGGTTTTTACGCCGAGCCTTAAACCAATGCCCTTGCCGCGCTTGGCAAGATAGGCTGCAACGTGCTTGGCGGCGGCTTCCGTTAGTGTGACTGCCATAATCCTTTACTCCTGAAATCCGGTGTCCTGCGCGGGCTTACTTTGCCTGCTGCTTCTTCTTGTAGTCGTCAATGGCGGCCTTTACCGCATCTTCGGCGAGAATCGAGCAGTGAATCTTCACGGGCGGAAGGGCGAGCTCCTCGGCAATCGCGCTGTTGGAGATCTTGGCTGCATCGTCCAGGCTCTTACCTTTCACCCATTCGGTCACCAGAGAACTCGAGGCAATCGCCGAGCCGCAGCCGTAGGTCTTAAATTTGGCGTCTTCAATCACGCCCTTGTCGTTGACCTTAATCTGCAGGCGCATCACGTCACCGCAGGCGGGGGCCCCCACCATACCAGTGCCGACGTTGGCGTCATCCTTGTCAAGCGTTCCCACGTTGCGGGGATGCTCGTAGTGGTCCATCAGTTTTTCGCTGTAAGGCATTTCTTCTTCACTCCGGAAAATTCGTGATTTTCCCCGGACGCGCTTTATAAAGCAGAGCCCGGGGTACGGTCAAAGACTCAGTGTTCGCTCCACTTCACCTGGGCCATGTCGATGCCCTGCTGGTGCATTTCCCACAGGGGCGAGAGCTCACGCAGCTTCGCGACTTTTTCCGTGAGAAGCTTCACGGCAAAATCGATTTCTTCTTCGGTCGTAAAGCGCCCGAGCGTAAAGCGGATCGAGCTGTGCGCAAGTTCATCGCTTCTGCCCAGAGACTTCAGCACGTAACTCGGCTCAAGCGAAGCCGAGGTGCAGGCAGAGCCAGAACTCACCGCCAAGTCCTTGACGGCCATCATGAGGCTTTCGCCTTCGATGAAATTGAAGGACACGTTAAGGTTGGAGCAGACGCGGTGCTCCATGTCGCCGTTAATGACGATTTCGGGGATGTTCTTTTCGATCCCGTCCTTTAAGCGGTCGCGAAGAGCGGCGATACGCTTGATTTCCTCGGCCTGCTCCAGGCGCGCGAGGCGGTAGGCTTCACCCATACCGACAATCTGGTGCGTAGGCAGCGTGCCCGAGCGCATGCCGCGTTCGTGTCCGCCCCCGTGAATCTGCGGTTCGATACGAACACGGGGCTTGCGGCGCACGTAAAGGGCACCGATACCCTTGGGGCCGTAAACCTTGTGACCGGAAAGGCTCATGAGGTCAATCTTGAGTTTTTCCGTATCCAGGTCCATCTTGCCCACGGCCTGCGTGGCGTCGCAGTGGTAAAGCACGCCGTGCCTGCGGCACATTTCGCCGATTGCGGCAATATCCTGAATGACGCCGATTTCGTTGTTGACGGCCATCACGGAAACGAGCGTCGTGTCCGGACGGATGGCGGCTTCAAGTTTGGCAAGATCGAGAAGGCCGTTTTCCTCAACGTCCATGTAGGTCACTTCAAAACCTTCGGTTTCAAGATGGCGCATGGAGTCAAGCACAGCCTTGTGTTCGGTCTTGACCGTAATGAGGTGCTTGCCCTTATCCTTGTAGAAGTGCGCAACCCCCTTGATTGCGAGGTTGTCGGCTTCCGTTGCGCCCGAAGTCCACACGATTTCACGGGGATCGGCATTGATATAGCGGGCCACTTCGGCGCGCGCTTCTTCAACGGCCTTTTCGGCCTCCCAGCCGTAGGCGTGCGAGCGGCTTGCGGGGTTACCGAACTTTTCGCACAGGTAGGGAATCATTTTTTCGGCCACGCGCGGATCCACCGGGGTCGTTGCCGAGTAGTCAAGGTAGACAGGAAGCTTCAGGGTCATTCGTTGTTACTGCGGCCTTTTGTTGCCGCATCCTCATGGATTAAAAGTGTCTTCTGATGAAAAACGGGTTCTTCAAAAAAAATCAGTGCGCGGGCATTCTCACCTGCACGGGCGACTCATTGGCGGCCTCGGCGGCATGCGCGTGGCGCGCTTCGTAGCGGTCGCGGATGTCGGAGAGCGTCTGCGTATTTAAAAACTCGGCCATCCGGTCGTTTAATTCCGACCACAGACCGTGCGCGAGGCACTCGGCGCCGCCGCGGCAGCTTGCGCCCCCGCGGCACTGCGTGGCATCAACCTTACCTTCCACCGCAGAGACAATTTCTCCGGCGGTGATTTTGTCGGTCGGCCGTGCCAGGCGGTAACCGCCTCCGGGGCCACGGACGGACTGCACCAGTTCGGCGCGCCTCAGCTTACAGAAAATCTGTTCAAGATAGGCCACTGAGATCTGCTGGCGGCGGGCAATGTCACTTAAGCGCACCGGGCCCGCGTCACCGTAGAGGGCCAGGTCGATCATGCTCGTCACCGCAAAGCGGCCGCGTGTCGTCAGTTTCATAATCGTGTCGCTCAGCCTCAAAAAAATAAATAGCCGAGTAATTTTGTCAGGAATGATACAGATTCCGGCAGAAAATAGCTGACTAAAACTGTCAGGTTTAGAAAAACCCTGCTTCCGAACTAAGACTTGTTACGGTGTCCTCCTCCGGCTTTATTACAATGTTCTGCTAAGACGAAAGGTGCGCCGGACGTAAGGGCGCGCCTTCTTTGTGTTCGGAGAAACAAACCATGAGAAAAACGACGCTTTGTGCCGTCCTTTTTGCCGCTGCGTTCGGCGTCCACTGCGCGCAGGCCGCCCAGACCCTGCGCGTTGCCACGGAAAGCACCTTTCCGCCCTTTGAGTACGTGAACACCAAAACCGGTGACATCGAGGGCTTTGACATGGACCTCATCCGGCTGCTCGCGAAAAAAGCAGGCTACAACATCGAAATCGCCAACATGGGGTTTGATGCGATTGTCCCTGGCATTCTCACAAACACCGTTGATATCGGCGCCGCGGGCATTTCCATTACGCCGCAGCGCGCTAAGCGCGTTCTTTTTACGGATCCCTACTACACCTCGGGGCTTTCCTTCGTGATCCGCGCTGAAGACAAAACGAAACTCAAAAGCATCAAAGATCTCGACAATCAGCCGATCTGCGTGCAGATCGGCACCTCGGGCGCCATGCGTGCGGCCAAGATCCCCGGCGCCACGGTCCGTACCTATAACGGGCTCAATGAAGCCTATACGGAACTCTTAAACGGCGGCTGCCGCGCCGTGCTTAACGATAAGCCCGTAAACGGCTACTTCATGGCCAAGTCCAATAAGAGCAAGCGCTACCACCACGTCACCGACGAGAGCCTTAAAGCCGAAGAGTTCGGGTTTGCCGTGAGTAAAGAGCGCCCGGAGCTGCTTGAAAAGCTCAACAAGGCCCTAAGAGAAGCCCGTAAAAACGGCGAGTACCAGGCGCTTTACACGAAGTACTTCGGGGAGTAATCCGCCCGCCGTATGCGGTGTAAGCCGCACGCGGCGCGATTCTTCTTTATGATGCGTTGATAAGAAAGCCCGTTTCCGGGACGTCCCGCGTTCCGGGGGCTTATTTCGTCCGCTGTTTTCACTGTTTTTCTGCGTTCTCGGCCGCGGCTGAGAGCCAATCTTGGGAGCCACACATGGAGTTTGATTTTTCACTGATTACCGGGTCGCTGCCCCTGTTACTGCAGGGCGCACTTGTGACGCTGGAAATCACAGCGCTCTCCGTGGGCCTGGGGCTCGTATTCGGTCTGATTGCGGCGCTCGCGCAGATTTCCAAGTTTGCCCCGCTGCGGCTTTTGGGCAAGATCTACGTGGACTTTATCCGCGGCACACCGCTTCTGGTGCAGATCTTCATCATCTACTTTGCCCTGCCCGTCATCATCGGCCAGCGCATCGACCCGTTTGTGGCGGCCGTGGCGGCCTGTTCCATTAATTCGGGCGCCTATGTGGCGGAAATCTTCCGCGCGGGCATTCAGTCGATTGACATCGGCCAGATGCGCGCGGGTCTTTCGCTCGGGATGAACTGGACCATGACGATGCGCTACATCATCCTACCGCAGGCCTTTAAGCGCATCATTCCGCCGCTTGGAAACGAATTTATCGCCATGCTCAAGGACTCGTCCCTTGTGTCCGTGATCGGCTTTGAAGAGCTCACGCGCTCGGGGCAGTTGATCATTGCCGAAACCTACGGGTCACTGGAAATCTGGTCGGCCGTGGCGGTGATTTACCTCGTGATGACTCTGACCATCACGCGCCTTGTGAGTTTCCTTGAAAAGCGCTTTAAGACGAGCGACGCACGTTAGAAAACTTTCAGGCAACACGCAAAAGGCCGCATTCCTTTTTTGGAAACGCGGCCTTTTTGTTGGGTGGGCGCTTTACGCCTCAGAAAAGTTTGCCTGAGGCAATGTCCCAGGCGGTCTGCACGAAAAGAACCGCAAGCACGATGAAAATGATCGGCCGCACGATGCGGCTGCCGTTTTTAATCACAAGGCCCGCGCCGATGTAGTGGCCCGCGATGCTAAACAGCGCAGCCGCAGCACCGAGCACCCAAAGCACTTCGCCAGAGGCGGCAAACGTCACAAGGGCCGCTGTGCCGCTTGCAAGATTCACTGCCTTCATTTCGCCCCCGGCGTTACGCACATCAAGCCCCGCAAAAAGGGAAAAGCCGATCAGCATAAAAGTGCCCGCACCGGGCCCGTAAAAGCCGTCGTAGATCCCGCAGATAGCGGACACCGCAACAAGCATGACGATGCGCCGCTCAAAAGGCATCTCCCGGCGGTCCGCCGCGAGCGACCCCGACCGAAAAAGAAGAAAACCGGCCACAAAAGGCAGCGCCGCCACCATCACAATGAGAAAAATATCCGCCGGCACTTTAAGGGCAATCAGAGCTCCGAGTGTGCTCCCCGCAAGCGCAGCCGCCACTGCGGGCACGGTCTGCCGCCAGTGCATGCAGCCCGCGCGCGCAAGCCTCACCGCCGACACGGCCATCCCCACGCAGCTTGAGAGCTTGTTGGTGCCGATTGCCATATGCGGGGGCACCCCGGCAATGAGGTATGCAGGCAGCGTAATGAGGCCTCCGCCTCCGGCAATCGCATCCACAAAACTGCCCAAAAACACCAGCGGACAGACGATGAGAAAAAGTGTGAGATCAAGCTCAGGCACGACAAAACCTTCCTAAAGATCAAGGCGCGGCACGGCCTTTAAAAGGCGCTTTGTGTACGCAGCCTGCGGGTTGCACAAAACTTCTGCCGCGTCACCGGCTTCCACCAGGCGCCCTTTTTCCATCACCGCCACGCGGTCGGCAAGATACTCCACCACGGCAAAGTTGTGGGTAATAAAGAGGTAGGCCACACCCGTCTCTTTCTGAATCGCCTTCATGAGGTTCAAAATCTGCGCCTGTACGGAAACGTCAAGCGCGCTCGTCGGTTCATCACAGATAATGAGCCGGGGATTGGCGGCCAAAGCCCTTGCAATGGCAATACGCTGGCGCTGGCCGCCCGAAAACTCGTGCGGCAGGCGCTCTGCCGCTGATGCAGGCAACCCCACACGCTCCAGAAGCCCGGCGGCGCGCTTTAAGCGTTCTTCCTTCGTTTCTCCGATGCCCAGCGCCCGCATGCCTTCGGTGATGCTCTCCCCCACACTCATACGGGGATCGAGGGAACTGAAGGGGTCCTGGAAAATCATCTGGTTTGCGCGCCTCAATTTCGTGAGGTCTTCACCCTTGGCAGTCAGCGCTTCAATACCGCTGCAGACCACACGTCCCGTGATGCGCACGTCTCCTTCAATGAGTCGCAGCACGGCTTTTCCGAGTGTTGTTTTCCCCGAGCCCGACTCCCCGACCAAGGCCACGGTTTCACCCTCACGGACCGTGAGCGTCACGTCATTGACTGCCGGCGTGAGAAGCGGCTTTTTAAAGAGCCCCCGCGACTTTACAAAAGTAACCGAAAGGTGTTCTGCCCTCAGCACTTCGTGTGAGCCGGTTTCGGTGAGAGGGCTTTCCGTCACATCAGCGTGAGCGGCGGGCAGCCTTCCGGGATTAAGGCACCGCACCCGCCGATCCGGATCCCCCTTGACCGGCACCTGCGGCACAGGCGCTTTACGGCATGCTTCCTTGGCTTTCGCGCAGCGGTCTGCAAACCGGCAGCCCGCAGGCATCTCGTTTAAGTTGGGAACGCGTCCGGCGATCCCCGAGAGGTGCTGTCCGCGCTTTGCTGTTGAAGGCACGGCGGAGAGGAGGCCCGCGGCATACGGGTGCAGGGGCGAGGCGAAAAACGCACTGCAGGGCGCTTCTTCCACGATCTCTCCGGCGTACATGAGCGCCACTCGGTCAGCATAACGCTTTACGACCGCAAGGTCATGGGTAATCAAAAGAAGCGCGAGATTTCGCTCTTTCTGCAGGTCCTTTAGGAGATCAAGAATCTGCGCCTGCAGTGTGACGTCCAGTGCCGTTGTCGGTTCATCGGCAATCACCACGTCGGGGTTACCGGCGAGCGCAATGCCAATCAACACGCGCTGCTTTTGCCCGCCCGAAAGTTCGAAAGGGAAAGCGTCAATGCGCTCTTCAGGCTTGTCAATTCCGACGCGCGTGAGCCACTGAAGAACCTTTTGGCGGACAACATCTTTTCCCGGGTTTTCGTGCAGCCGGATCACTTCGGCTATCTGCTCGCCCACCGTCATCACGGGATTTAAGGCGGTGGCTGGCTCCTGAAAGATCATCGCCATTTTGGCGCCCCGCACGCGGCACATTGCATCTTCGGGCAGGTCCGGAAGCGACACACCGTCAAGCACCACGTCACCGGCACTCACACCGGCCTGCGCGGGCAACAGGCGCATAAGCGCAAGAGCCATCAATGACTTTCCGCACCCGGATTCTCCCACGAGCGCGAGCGTCTCGCCGGGGCTGACGGTAAAGCTGATGTCCTTGAGTGCCGTGACTTTCCCAGAAGGCAGGTAAAAGTCCACGGCAAGTGATTTCACGTCGAGCATGGAGTGCTTCTTTAGTATCCGTTACCTAAACAACCCGCGCTTGAAAGCGCGGGGTTTCCTGACACGGTGCAGGCTT
>OJQO01000793.1_pt1 | contig 11388 bp, 10 predicted proteins | sample 1598931 | NCBI WGS metagenome assembly OJQO01 (sample SAMN03922515, study PRJEB24848) | human gut metagenome | isolation source: stool sample | host: Homo sapiens | place: Germany | collected 2010-02 | reverse complement strand
TGTAACGTGTCAAAAGCGTTCTGGGGTTCGAATCCCCATCTTTCCGCCAGAAACCTGAAACAGAGATGTTTCAGGTTTTTTGTTTTATCCCAAAACGCTGTCCTTGACAATCGCCCTGCGTTCCGCTATGCTGAAAAAAAGATTTTCCTGAAGGAGGAACATTTTATGGCTGCATCCAAAAAGAAACGCACAGGTGCCCGCGCTGCGGTCGTGGTGGTGCTATGCCTTGTGCTGGTGTGCGTAGTGGCCGCCGCCGTCGCGCTGGGGCTGGTGAGCCGCCGCGTGAAGAGCTTTGCCGGCGGAGCCAGCTTTTCGCTGGACTACCAGATCACTTCCACCGCTGCCGAAGAGCCCGCTTTATATAAGGTGCTGGCGCAGTTCGGCGGCACCTCCGGCCGGGTGGACGGCCAATATACGCCGGAAGCCCTGCAGCTGGAGCTGTACCCGCAGGCCAGCGGCAGCAGCCAGCCCCTCACCCGCCTGTACATCAGCAAGGACGAGACGCTGTACGATGCCGGGCAGCTTTACCGCACCCTGCGCAGCAGCATCACCGACAACTATCCGCTGGCCGGTATGCTGATCCCGGAATGGAATATGGGCAGCTACATCTCCCAGACCCAGTTGGCCAGCCTGCTGGGCGTGGATGATACCGCCACCAGTCTGCAGTCCATGAGCGACTTCCAGCTGGACCTGAAAAAGATCAAAAAGGTGCAGCCGGAGAACGCCAAAGCGGGCTACCTATACTTCCGGCTGGAAACTGACGACACTGCCGCCGATTCCCCCGTTTTGACGCTGGGCGTGGAAAAGAGCGGCCTGCTGCGGGCCGCTTCCCCTGCCGTGCACATCCTGCTGGACATCCCGGCCCACGGCATCCACACCGAGCTCACCGGCACCGTGACCCCGGCAGCTCCGACTCTGACCGCTCCCACCTCCCGCATGCAGGACAGCGACATTGCTTCGCTGGTGCAGCTGCGCCAGACTGTCGAGAGCGTGGTGCAGTTCGTGCAGGGCGCTGCGTCCGGCACACAGAGCGCCTCCTGAACCTCCTTGCTATGCAAAAACGGCAGACGCCTTGCAAAGCGTCTGCCGTTTTTTGATGCGTTTATCGGTCCAGGATGCGGCCATCGGTGGAGATGGTCACCACCTGCCACGGCACGAACTTGCCGCTGTTTTTCAGAGCGGTCACGGCGGCGTGTTCCAGCCCGCCGCAGCAGGGCACCTCCATGCGCAGCACCGTCACGCTCCGGATGTCGTTGCTGCGGAAGATCTCGGTCAGCTTTTCGCTGTAGTCCACAGCATCCAGCTTGGGGCAGCCGATGAGGGTGATCTTGCCCTTCATGAACTCTTCGTGCACATTGGCGTAGGCGTAGGCGGTGCAGTCGGCTGCGATCAGGAGCTTTGCCCCGTCAAAATAGGGGGCGTTCACCGGCACCAGCTTGATCTGGCAGGGCCACTGGCGCAGCTGCGACGGCTGTGCTGCGGTGGGGGCAGCAGGTGCGCTTTCCTCCCGGCGGAACTGGCGCATGGCGCTGCCCGGGCAGCCGTGGAAGGCCGGTTTTGCGGCCTGTGCGGCCTTTTTCTGCTTGTTTTCCAGCACGGCCTGCTCGTCGTAGGCGGCTGCCTCGCGCTCTTCAAAGGTGATGGCACCGGTGGGGCAGCCGGGCAGGCAGTCGCCAAAGCCGTCGCAGTAGTCGTCCCGCATGAGCTTTGCCTTGCCGTTCACCAGACCGATGGCACCCTCATGGCAGGCGGTGACGCAGGCCCCGCAGCCGTTGCATTTTTCTTCGTCTATATGAATGATTTTCCGGATCATAGAAAAGCCTCCTTGTGTTTGTGCTTTGAGTATACTATAATCAGGGCAGACCTTCGGTTGTTATAACCACGAAAGTGAGGCTTTTTTTATGAGACCCGTTGCATCCCCGCTGTTTCAGGGCCTGTCGGCAGAGGAGTGGGCTGCACTGGAGCAGTCCGGCTGCCTGCGCACGAAGAGCTACCCCCGGCACGCCGTCATTTTTCATGCCGGAGAGCAAGTGCATGCTCTGGGCGTGGTGCTGCGCGGCACCGTCCACATCGAAAATCTCGACCTGTGGGGCAGTAAGAGCATCCTGAGCAGCATTTCTGCCGGGCAGGCCTTTGCCGAGACCTACGCGCTGTGCGGCGACGTGATGATGGTGGACGCCGTGGCCGCCGAAGAATGCGAAGTGCTGTTCGTGAACATTTCCGCCTTTTCCGGCGGCGCACCCGGCACGGTGCACGAAAAGCTGCTGCGCAACCTGCTCACGGTGTCCATGCGCAAAAACCTGAGCCTTTCGCAGCGTATCTTCTGCACCACCCCCAAGACCGTGCGGGGCCGTCTGCTGACCTACTTTTCCGCACAGGCCGCCCGCAGCGGCAGTCTGCAGTTCGAGATCCCGTTCAACCGGCAGCAGCTGGCCGACTACCTCAATCTGGACCGCAGCGCCCTCTCCAAGGAGCTGTGCAAGATGCGGGACGAGGGCCTGCTGACCTTTGAAAAGAACCGCTTTGCCCTGAACGAACTGCCGGAGTGACGCGCCCGCAAACGCAAAAAGCACCCGCCGGGTCCCACGATCCGACGGGTGCTTCTGGTTTTTACGGGTTCAGCCTTGCTCAATCTGCCTTTTTGGCAGGGGCCTTACGGGTGCGCTTGGGCTTTTCGGCCGGGGCGGCGGCTTCTGCCTTGGGTGCAGCCTTCTTCCGGGCAGTGGTCTTGCGGGGAGCCTTGGCGGGCTCTGTGCTGCTTCCGCCTTTGCGGCAGGCTCCGTCTTCGGCTCTTCTGCCTTTTCGGCAGCGGGCTGGGCGGTCACAGCCGGTTCCGCAGCGGCCTTTTTGGTGGTGCGGGGCTTGCGGGCGGCAGGCTTTTTGACCGGTGCCTTCTTCTCCTCTGCCGGGGCAACAGCCTCAGCGGCGGGTGCGGCTTCCACAGCAGGCTCGGCAGTCTTTTTAGCGGTGCGCTTTGCGCGGTCCTTCACCTCAGCGATGGTCCACAGCTGGTCGGCACCGGGCACCTCCTGCCAGATCTGCAGCACGGCACCTGCTTCGGCACCCATGCCCACGGTGTCCACGCACTTGCCGCCGGCCCAGGACGAGCGCAGGCGCACGGTGCCTTCCGGCGTGGGGCAGAGCTCCCACATCTGGGAGGTGCCGCCCACATCCTCCCACAGGTGCAGCCAGGTGCCGTTGGCGGTGCCGGTCATGGTCAGGTCCAGCAGCTTGCCAGAGGCGCGGTTGCGGATGCGGTACACGCCCTCGCCCACCCGGACAAAGCTCCACTCCTGTTCGGGCTTGTGGTCATACTTGCCCAGACGAACGGTGCCGCCGTCCTTGCTTGCTTCCACGGCCTGGATCACATTGCCGGTGTGAGCGGCAATGGTATAAAAACGATCGGCTTCGATCACGGTCTGTGCTACGGTTTTCATGCTTCAGTTCCTCCATCTGTCACGATGCCGGGCAGGGTCTGCCAACATCTTCCTGCCTAAATGATACCACATATCGTGATTTTCCACAAGCAATTCGACCTTTCTTTAGCAAATCATACAGAATCGCCGGTTCTTTCGGCGTCATTTTTGCCCCTTCGCACCGGTTTGCGAGCCGTTTTTTCACACGGTTCCCCCTCTCGACTTTTTGCCGTACTTGCGTTATACTATGATGTTGCTGATTTCCGCCGTCCGCTTTTGGCGGCGGCTTTCCCTGCTCCATCCCATTCAAGGAGGCTTTTTATGACAAGCGATGACCGCAGTGCGCTGCAGTTTCGCCGGATGACCGAGACGCCCATCCCGCAACTGGTCCTCAGCCTTGCTGCTCCCACCATTTTAAGTATGCTGATCACCAGCATCTACAATCTGGCCGACACCTTTTTTGTGGGCCAGATCTCCACCAGTGCGTCCGGTGCCGTGGGCGTTGTTTCCAGCCTGATGGCCATCATCCAGGCGCTGGGCTTTATGCTGGGCCACGGGGCCGGCACCATCATCAGCCGCAGCCTGGGCAGCCGCGACACCACCGCCGCCACCCGGTTTGCGTCCACCAGCTTTTTCACGGCTCTGGTGTTTGGCGTGGTGCTGGCCGTGGCGGGCCTTGGCACCCTGCCCCACTTCATGATGCTGCTGGGCAGCACCGAGACCATCCTGCCCCACGCCTGCGCCTACGCGCGGCCCATCCTCATTGCCGCCCCGCTGATGATCTCCAGCCTGGTGATGAACAACATCCTGCGCTATGAGGGCAAAGCCAGCTTTGCCATGATCGGTCTGGTCACCGGCGGCGTGCTGAACATCGCGCTGGACCCGCTGTTCATGTTCGTGTTCGAGCTGGGCACCGCCGGGGCCGGCATTGCCACCGCCCTGAGCCAGAGCATCAGCTTCTGCATCCTGCTGTCCATGTTCCTGCAGGGCAAAACGGTCAGCCAGTTCCGCCTTTCGGCCGTCACCCGCGAAGCCCGCGATTTCGGCCGTATCCTGCTGGGCGGTGCGCCCAGCTTTGGCCGTCAGGGCCTGAACAGCATCGGCGGCATGCTGCTGAACCTTGCCGCCCGCAGCTACGGTGACGCCGCCGTGGCCGGTATGAGCATCGTTTCCCGCATCTTCATGTTCATCATCTCGGTGGCCATCGGCGTGGGACAGGGCCTGCAGCCGGTGGCATCCTTCAACTACGGTGCCCGCAAATACCGCCGGGTGCGGCAGGCCGCCATCTTCACCATCGAAGCGGCCTTCTGCATGCTGGTGGTGCTGGTGGGCCTGTGCTGGGTGAACGGCGATGCCCTCATCCGTCTGTTCCGCGATGACCCCGCCGTCACCGCCGTCGCGCTGCCCGCCTTCCACTACCAGTGCCTGGCCATGCTGCTGCATCCCATCATCGTGGTGGCCAACATGACCTTCCAGAGCGTGGGCGCGTCCGGCCGGGCCACCTTCCTGGCCTGCTGCCGACAGGGCGTGTTCTTCATCCCGCTCATCCTCATCCTGCCCCGCACCCACGGGCTGTTCGGCGTGGAGATCTGCCAGCCCATCGCGGATGTGCTCACCTTCCTGGTGTCCCTGCCCTTCCTGATTGCATTTCTGCAGCAGCTGGGCCGGATGGATGACGCCGAACAGAGCAAAACCGCGTCCTGAACTTCTGTCATAAATCTGTAACCATCAGCCGCGCATTTTCTGCAATGGAATGCGCGGCCGTTTCGTATTCCAGATGAACCGGAACTTTCTTCCGGGTGCGTTTTTCCATTCCAGACAGTAGCATCTGCATTTTGCATTGCTTTTTGTATTGTTTTTAGAGGAGTGATCCCATGAAAAAGACCGTTTCCCGTCTGGGCAGTGCTGCCCTGTGCGTGACCCTGAGCCTTGCGCTGGGCTGCGGCTGCGCGGTAATACCGCCTGCCTCCTCCGAGAAACCCGCTTCCCCGGCAGTGTCCGTTCCCACCGACGCCGAGGGCAAGCCCCTGTACGATGCCACCCGGCTGGACGACGGCCGCCTGCGCATCCTGTACGGCTACGACAACTCCGGCGACTGCCGCACCGTCCTGTGCGGCAGCAAGGTGCTGTACCAGTCTGCCCGCAGCGAAAACGTGAGCCTGCTGCAGGATATCGTGACCGGCGAAACGAACTACTGGTTTCGCACCTGGTCGGACTCCACCGGCCGGGGCGGCCGCCGCAGTGCCCTGTATGACAAGGACGGCAGCGAGGTGCTGGCCTTTGACGGCGAGCAGAGCGCCACCATCCAGAACGGTCTGCTGGTGCTGCAGGAGAGCAGGATGGTCGGTGACAGCTACGATGTCGACTATGACAGCTACGGCAGCTGTCAGGTCATCGACCTTGCCACCGGCGAGAGCCTACCGGTGCCGGAGGGTGCCTACAGCTGCATCGTCTGCGGGGACGCACTGGTGTTCAACTGCTACGCCCGCCCGGCAGACCTTGCCGCAGACGAATGGGACGACGACCCCAGCCTGCACAGCTGGGTCACTGTCCAGCAGAAGGACGGCACCCAGACCTATGGGTCCTCCACCTCCACGGCCAGCCGCATTTCCTATGAGCCGGACGAACTGGACAACTGGGTGGAACTGGACATCTTCCATGCAGACGGCAGCCCGGTCGACCAGGTCCTGCACAACCCTGCCACCGGGGAGGGCCTGCGCGGCTACCGGCAGACCTGCGGCCACGGTACGGCAGCTTTCCTGACCCCAAGCGGCACCTATCAGCTGCGGGACCTGACCACCGAGGACCGGGGCGTGATTGCCGAATTCGACGCCCTGCCCAGCAACTATTTCCCGGGGTATGTGGTCACCTGGAACGTGGACAGTGACTATCGTTATTCCCTGCACGACTTTTCCACCGGGGAGGTCACACCGCTGTATGCTGTCAGCCTTGCCGGGAACCGCATCGCCCTGTATGCGCAGGACGGCAGCCTGAAGGTCTACGACACCGACACCGGAGCACTGCTCACCGACGTGAACGCCGGGACCATTGGGGACGATCAGCGCGTGACACTGGACTGTGAAGAGGACGGCTTTGTCTGGATGGAGCTGCGGGATGCCGACAGCTATGAGATCGCTGCCATTCGGGTGTACGGCCCCGAAGGCCTCGTCTCCGACCTGAGCAGCCTGAATGAGACCTACAATTATCTGGGCTACCTCACCACCGATGCCAACGGCAGGCCGCTGTACTACGGCACCCGCAGCGTTCCCGGCAGCAGTTACGCCACCGGATGCGATGTACTGGACGAAACCGGCAACGTGGTGATGCAGGGCCTTGGCAGCTGCTACAGCTACTACGACAACAGCCTGAACGCCCTGCCGGACCATGTATTCGTGGCACGGCGTGGCTTCTATTACGGCTGGATGGACACCGACGGCAACTGGCTTTACTGCCAGAGCATCTTCTCGTCCGTCAATGCCGATGACGAACTCGGTTACTGAACCATGACAGGAGGTTTTTTTCTGATGAAAAACACGAAAATTTCCCGCCGCAGCTTTCTGCTGGGTCTTGCCGCCTGCTCTGCCGCCGGGGTCCTGACGGCCTGCTCCGGCAGCAGCGAGCCTGCTTCGTCTGCTTCCACCGCCCCGGATTCCCCTGCTTCCTCGGCTGCCAGTGAGGTGACCGCCGCACCGTTCCTGACCGTGGAGGACTTCCCTGCCCTGGACGGCAGCACGGCCTGCATCCCCCTGATGGCGCAAATGCTGGCCGACACCACCGGCATGGACCTGGAAGAAGCCCAGAGCAGCATTTCGGTCAGCACCACCGCTTATGCCTGGGAGAGCTTTGGTCTGTACAACACCGACACCAAAATGCTGGTGGTGTACGAAGCCCCGGATTCCGTCAAGGAAGAGCTGGAGGCCGCCAACGTCCAGCTGGAGCAGAAGCCCATCGGCGTGGACGCACTGGTGTTCATCGTGAACGAGGACAACCCCGTGACCGACCTGACCCAGCAGCAGCTGCGGGACATCTACGCCGGAAAGATCACCAACTGGAAGGACGTGGGCGGTCAGGATCTGGACATCGTGGCCTTCCAGCGCCGGTCTGACTCCGGCAGCCAGACCCTGTTCCAGAAACTGCTCATTCAGGGCGGCGAACTGATGGACCCGCCCACCGAGCTGGCCCCCACCGCCATGGGCGAACTGGTGGACAGCCTTGCCGCCTACAACAACTCCGCCAACGCCATCGGCTTTTCGGTGTACTATTACATCGACCAGATGTACTCCCAGCCCGGTCTGCGGCTGCTGAGTGTGGACGGCGTGATGCCCTCCAACGACACACTGGCCGACGGCAGCTATCCCCTCTGCAACGACTTCTACGCCGTCATCCGTCCGGATGCCGCCGCCGACAGCCCGGAGCGCCAGCTCTACGACTGGCTGGACACCGAGGCCGGGCAGGCCTGCATCAAAAAGGCCGGCTATGTGCCTGCCGGCAGTGCAGCCGCCAACGGCTGAATCCCTGCCATAACCTGCACCGTTTGAATTGACACGCTTTCATCCTTCTGCTACAATAATGTCAAAGATTTGTCGAATCTTCTACAGCAGAATGCCGAAAGGACGGTCTTGTTATGGAACATCCCTCTTCGCATGTGGAAAGCCACTGGCGCACCCAGCTGCGCAACCGCATCATTCAGGCGTCCAGCCTGCTGGAGGTCCTGCTCTCCGGGTTGGTGCTCATTGGTCTGCTGTTCAGCGCCGTGCCGCTCATCCGGTGGATGCCCGGCCTGCTGATCGACGGCAACGAGGTGGAGATCCGCACCTTTCTGGAGCGCAGTCTGGACATCGTGATCGGTATCGAGTTCATCAAGATGCTGGCCAAGCACAGCCCCGGCAGCAGTCTGGAAGTACTGCTCTATGCCATTGCCCGCCATCTGGTGGTGGGCCATGACTCGGCGCTGGAAAACCTACTCAGTGTGGGTGCCATCGCCCTCATCTTCATCGTGCGCAAATACTTCTTTGTGCCCGCCTTTGGTGCCCATCTGCCGGACGGCCACCTCGCTCCGGACCTTTCGCCCGCGCAAAGCGGCATCCACTGGCTGCACCCCGAACCGGAAACAGAACCGGGCGAGGACGACGAATAACCTTACAAAAAGAAAAACAGGCGGTGCCGCACAGCATTGTGTGCAGGCACCGCCTGTTTCATTGTTTGATTTTACTGTTTGCCGTGGCGGCCAAAGCGGTATTCCTTGCCGTCGCGGATGCGCTGGATGTTGGAGCGATGCATATAGATGACCATGGCAGCCATGATGACAGAGCCCACCAGACAGATGAGCAGGTCCTGTACGGCATAGCCACGCAGCAGGCAGTAGCCCAGCGTCAACAACGGATAAGCCGCCGCCATGGTCACACTGCCCAGCGACACCATACCGGTGGGCAGCAGGCAGGCCAGAAAGATCAGAGCCAGGAACGGCAGCAGCACCGGCTGGATGGCCAGAATGGCTCCACCGGCCACCAGCACGCCCTTGCCGCCCTTGAAGCCGAAATACAGGGGCTTAAGGTGGCCCACCACCGCCAGGATGGCGGCCAGATACACGCCCAGCCAGGCCGAGAGGCCGGTGTCGGCGGGCAGGAAGTGGAACAGCCAGCGGCCGATGCACACGGCAGCTACCCCCTTGAGCACGTCACCGGCGGCCGTGAGGGCCGCGGCTTTCTTGCCAAAGGTGCGCAGCATGTTGGTCATACCGGCAGCGCCGCTGCCGTGGTTGCGCACGTCATCGTGATACACGAATTTGCTGATGAGGATGCCGGTGTCCACACTGCCCAGCAGGTAAGCCTGCGCAGCCGTGAGCACGGCGATGAAGATGGTTTGCATCATAACGGAACCCGGATGCCTCCTTCGGGGCGCTTACACGTCCTTGGCACCCACTTCGCCGGAGCCGCGCTCCCGCACGACCAGACGGATGGGGGTGTGTTCCAGGCCAAAGTTCTCGCGGATCTGGTTGATGATATACCGCTGATAGCTGAAGTGGAACAGGTGCTTTGCGTTGACGAAGGCCACGAATGTCGGAGGCCGGGTGGAAGCCTGGGTCAGGTAGAAGATCTTCAGGCGGCGGCCCTTGTCGCTGGGCGGCTGCATGCGGGCCGTGGCACGGGCCAGCATCTCGTTCAGCACGCCGGTGGGCACGCGGGCACCGTTCTGTGCGTCCACGTCGCGGATCAGCTGCATCAGCTTGTTCACGTTGTAGCCAGTCTGGGCCGAAATGAAGATGATGGGGGCGTAGCCCATGAAGCTGAAGTCCTCGGCATAGCCGCGGCGCTGCTGCTCCATGGTGTTGGTCTCCTTGCCTTCCACGGCGTCCCACTTGTTCACCACGATGATGCAGGCCTTGCCCTGGTCATGGGCATAACCGGCCACCTTGCTGTCCTGCTCGGTAAAGCCGACGGTGGCATCCACCAGGATCAGGGCCACACGGCTGCGCTCCACGGCAGCTAGGGCGCGCACCACCATATACCGCTCCAGACCGTCGGTGATGTTGCTGCGCTTGCGCAGACCTGCGGTGTCGGTAAAGATGAACTTGCCGTAGGCATTGTCCACCGGGGTGTCGATGGCATCGCGGGTGGTACCGGCCTCATTGGCCACGATCATGCGGTTCTCGCCCAGGATGCGGTTGGTCAGGCTGGACTTGCCCACGTTGGGGCGGCCGATGATGGCCACCGGGATGCGGTCCTCTTCCACCACCGTTTCGCTGAAGTCCAGGTGCGCGCACACGGCATCCAGTAGGTCGCCGGTGCCGTGACCGTGCACGGACGAGATGGGCATCACCTCGTCAAAACCCAGGTTGTAGAACTCGTACAGCTCCATGGGGGCCTCGCCCACCTTGTCGCACTTGTTCACGGCCAGGATGATGGGCTTGTGGCTGCGGCGCAGCATGTGGGCCACATCCTCGTCGGCAGCGGTCAGGCCGTCGCGCACATCCACTACCATGATGATGCAGTCGGCAGTGTCAATGGCGATCTGGGCCTGCTCGCGCATATGGGCCAGAATGCCCTCGGTGGCCTTGGGCTCAATGCCGCCGGTGTCCACCAGCAAAAATTCGTGGCCGTTCCACTCGCAGTTGGCAAAGATACGGTCGCGGGTGATGCCCGGGGTATCTTCCACGATGGCCAGACGCTGGCCGCACAGTTTGTTGAACAGGGTAGACTTGCCCACGTTGGGGCGGCCCACCACTGCTACGATCGGTTTGCTCATGGGGGTTCCTCCTTCCTTGTAGCAAGACCCTCTCAGTCACGGCTCACGCCGTGCCAGCTCTCCCGAAAGGGAGAGCTTTTTGATGCGTTGCGGGAAAGCAGCTCAGACCTCGCCCTTCGGGAGAGGCGGCATTGCGCAACGATGACGGAGAGGGTTCTTTTTTATCGCTTTCTTCTTGCGATGTGCAGTCCGCTGCGCAGCAGGGCGCGGGCCTCGTCGCCGCCGCCCACGGGCAGCACCTCGACCTTCACGCCCAGACGCTCGCCCAGCTGAGTGATCGTCACATCGTCCAAAAAGGTATCTTTCTCTTCGCGCAGCATCACAGCGGGCACGCCCAGCGTACCGCTGGTCAGTTTGCCCTCACACTGGGCGATGATGTCGGTGGCCGTTACAAGGCCCGCCACGCCCACGTTGCCGCCAAAGAACTTGTTCTGGATGGGGTGCACGGTCACCTCGATCATGGGGTACTGGCGGTGCAGCTCTTCCATCATCTCAATGATGAGGGGGGCTGCCATGGTGCCGGTGACCACATCCAGCTTTTTGGTGCCGTAAATGCGGTGGGGCTTGTCCAGTTCGGCCAGAAATTCCTGCCGGAACAGGCTCATCATGCCCACGCCGTTTTCCAGCTGGTCGTAGTCCTCGTAGAATTCCGGGTCCGGGATGGGACGCCCAGCCTTGAGATACCACTCATCGCTGGGGTAGATGATGCGCTTGCCGTGGCGGCGCT
>OJQO01000768.1_pt1 | contig 11641 bp, 8 predicted proteins | sample 1598931 | NCBI WGS metagenome assembly OJQO01 (sample SAMN03922515, study PRJEB24848) | human gut metagenome | isolation source: stool sample | host: Homo sapiens | place: Germany | collected 2010-02 | reverse complement strand
GCTTCAGTTCGAAATCCACCTGCTGGAACCCATCCGCCGCGGCGTGGCCGTCGTGGAGGCCAAAGCCTTCGTGGGCGAAACGCTCGCATGCGAGGCCGTCCTGATGGCGCAGGTCGTAAAAAATAAAAAGTAAAGGAGATGATCAGCAAGCTGGCATATGTTCATCCCGACGCCAAAATCGGGAACAACGTCACGGTCGAGCCCTTCGCCTGCATCGCGGGCGACGTGGTTATCGGCGACGACTGCTGGGTAGGTCCCGGCGCGGTGATTCACGACGGCGCCCGCATCGGCAAGGGGTGCAAGATCCATACCGCCGCATCGGTCTCCTGCCTGCCGCAGGACCTGAAATTCGCAGGCGAAGTGACCACGGCCGAGATCGGCGACTACAACGACATCCGCGAATACGTGACCATCAGCCGCGGCACCGCATCGACGGGCACGACCCGCATCGGCAACCGCAACCTGCTGATGGCCTACGTCCATGTGGGCCACGACTGCGTCGTCGGCGACAACTGCGTGATCGCCAACCGCGTATCGCTCGCCGGCGAAGTGCATGTCGGCAACTGGGTGGTGATCGGCGGCCATGCGGCCGTACACCAGTGGACGCATATCGGCGACCACGTCATGATTCAGGGCGGCGCGCTGCTGGGACAGGACGTCCCGCCGTTCATCATCGTGCGCAACGACACGATGCGCTTCGCGGGCATCAACAAGATCGGGCTTTCGCGCCGCGGCTTCACGCCCGAACGCATCGCCGAGATTCACGACGCCTGCCGCATCCTCTTCCAGAGCGGACTGAACTACATGTCGGGCTGCGAAGAGGTCGAAAAGCAGATCCCGCAAAGCGCCGAGCGCGACGAACTGGTGAAATTCATCCGCGAATCGAAGCGCGGAATCATCAAACCCTATGAATCCAAGGCCAAAGAGGAGTAAAAATTTCGTATAAATATTGGTATATCGGAATTTTTCATTATATTTGCAGTGTCGAAAGACAAAGCGAAGCGGTAAGGGGACGGTAAGTCCCCTTATTTTATACCATATACGACCGAATTTCAGAAACATGATCGACACGAAAAAGATAATCGAAGCGGCTGAACGCAAACTTCAGGGCACGGATATGTTCGTCGTGGGCTGCACCTGCACGCCCGGCAACGAGATCGAACTGCTGATCGACAGCGACACGTCGGTAGCCATCGAAGCGTGCGCGGAGCTGAGCCGGGCCGTCGAAGCGGAATTCGACCGCGACGAAGAGGATTTTTCGCTCACGGTAGCCTCCGCAGGCATCGGTTCGGAGCTGAAAAGCCTGCGGCAGTACCGCAAGCTGATCGGCGGCACGGTCGAGGTGCTGCTCAATTCAGGGATCAAGATGCTCGCAAAACTCGATGCTGCCGACGACGAGGGCATCACGATCTCGTACGAGGAGAAGCAGGCCGTCGAAGGCAAGAAACGCAAGCAGCTGGTGACCGTCACGCGCCGCTATGCGTTCGACGAAATCAAGTCCACGAAGGAGTGGCTGGATTTCAAATAGGCCGCCGTCCGGCAACGCAGACAGCAAACACAGGCTGAGAAGGCAGACCGGGAGCAGGACAAAAACCGGAAGCAGGACGCAGATGAGAGGCAAACGCAGCTGAGGGGCGGTACGCAGGCTTGGAGCGGCCCTCAGACAAGAAGCAGCCCCCGGAGCGGGACGCTATCCGGCATGCAGACGAAAAAAAGCCGCGGGGTACAGAAGCATAAACTAAAAACAAGATAAACGACACAATGGACAATCTCAATCTTATCAGCAACTTTGCCGAGTTCAAAGAGCTGAAAAACATTGACAAAAGTACGATGATCGGCGTGCTGGAGGACGTTTTCCGCCACGCACTGCAAAAACAGTATGAGACGGACGAGAATTTCGACGTCATCATCAACCCCGACAAGGGCGACCTCGAAATCTGGCGCAACCGCACCGTCGTCGAAGACGGCGCGGTCGAAGATCCAAATGCGCAGATCGCCGTGTCGGAGGTCAAGGCCATCGACCCGACCTACGAGATCGGCGACGAATACGCCGACGAGATCAAACTCTCGTCGTTCGGCCGCCGCGCCGTGTTGTCGCTGCGCCAGAACCTCGCCTCGCGCATTCTCGATCTGGAGAAGGCCAGCCTTTACGAGAAGTATTCGGAAAAGGTCGGCGAGATCGTCACCGGTGAAGTTTATCAGGTATGGAAAAAAGAGGTGCTGATCCTCGACGACGAGGAGAACGAGCTGATTCTGCCCAAGGCGGAGCAGATTCCCAACGACTTCTACCGCAAGGGCGACACCATCAAGGCCATCGTCAAGTCGGTCGAGATGAACAACAACCAGCCCCGCATCATTCTTTCGCGCACGGCCAACCAGTTCCTCGAACGCCTGTTCGAGCAGGAGGTTCCCGAAATCTTCGACGGACTGATCACCATCAAGAAGATCGTCCGCATCCCCGGCGAACGCGCCAAGGTCGCCGTGGAGTCGTACGACGAGCGTATCGACCCGGTAGGCGCATGCGTCGGCATGAAGGGTTCGCGCATCTATTCGATCGTCAAGGAGCTGCGCAACGAGAACATCGACGTGGTCAACTACACTGCCAACCCGTCGCTGATGATCCAGCGCGCGCTGAATCCCGCCAAGATTTCGAGCATCACCATCGACGAGGAGAAGATGACCGCTTCGGTCTACCTCAAACCCGATCAGGTGTCGCTGGCCATCGGCAAGGGAGGTCTGAACATCCGTCTCTCGAAGATGCTGACGGGTTACGACATCGACGTATACCGCGAAGTGGAGGAAGAGGACGTCGCCCTCACCGAATTCGCCGACGAGATCGACGGCTGGATCATCGACGCCCTGAAGAGCGTCGGCTGTGACAGCGCCAAGAGCGTGCTGGAGCTGCCCGTAGAGGAGATCGCGGCCCGCGCCGACCTCGAACTGGAGCAGGCCCAGAAGGTCGTAGCGATACTGAAGGCGGAATTCGAAGAGTAATCACAAGCGAAAGAAAGGAAAACACACGATATGGGTAACGAAAGAAAATTAAGGCTCATTCAGGTTGCAAAGGAGTTCAAGGTGGGACTGAATACCATCACGGACTTCCTGCAGAAGAAGGGTATCAAGAGCGACGGATCGCCCAACACGCTGGTCGATTCGGAGACTTATGCCGTTCTGGAGAAGGAGTTCGGGGCGAACCGCGCCGCAGGCAATGCACGCGAGTCGATCCGCGAGCGCATCTCCCTGAAGCAGACGACCATCACCCTCGAAGAGGCTAAGAAGCAGGAGCGCGAGGAGGAAAAAGAGGTGGTCATCAAAAGCAACGTAATCAGCGTCAAGGATGAAATCCAGCAGCCGAAGATCCTCGGCAAGATCGACCTGTCGCCCAAACCCAAGGCGGCTCCGACCCCCGCTCCCGCCCCGAAGGCGGAACCGGTGAAACCGGCCGAACAGCCCCGTGCGGCCCAGCCCGCACCCGCCAGTGCGCCCGTCGAAGCGCCGAAACCCGCGGCGAAGCCCGAACCCGCCGCAGAGAAACCGGCAGCTCCCGAAGTCAAGACGGCACCTGCGGCTCCCGCAGCACCGGCTGCGGCCGCGGCGACTGCGGCGCAGGCCGAAACCGGAAAACCGGCTCCCGCGGCGGCCCCCGCTCCGGCCGCAACTCCGGCAACGACTCTGGCTGCGGCACCAGCTGCGGCTGCAGCACCGGCACCCAAGCCCGAACCCGCAGCGCCGAAAGACAATATCTTCCGCCCCGAAACCGTGACCCTGACGGGTCCGCAGGTGCTCGGCACGATGGACGTGTCGGGATTCGTCGCCGGCGGCAAGCATAAACGCAAACGTCTCCAGAAAGAGAAGGTGGACGTGAGCAAGGCCCCGAAAGGCAACACGCCGGGCGGCAACCGTCAGGGCGGCAATCAGGGCGGACAGGGAAGCCAGAACCGTCCCGGAGGTCCGGGCCAGAACCAGCCCAGACCGGGCGAAGGCCGCCGCAACAAGAACAAGGGCAAGGCGGCTCCCAAGCCGATCGTACGCCCCGAAGTGAGCGACGAGGAGGTTTCGAAGCAGGTAAAGGACACCCTTGCCCGTCTGACGGCCAAGGGCGCCAAGAGCAAGAGTGCAAAATACCGCAAGGACAAGCGCGACGCCGTAGCCGAGCGTATGAACGAGGAGTTCGAACGCGAGGAAATGGAACGTTCGACGCTCAAAGTCACCGAATTCGTGACCGTGAGCGAGTTGGCGACGATGATGAACGTCACGCCGACTCAGGTCATCACGGCCTGCATGAATCTGGGACTGATGGTGTCGATCAACCAGCGTCTCGACGCCGAAGCGCTCGTGGTCGTAGCCGAGGAGTTCGGCTACAAGGTCGAATTCGTCTCGGTGGAGATTCAGGAGGCGATCAACGACGACAACGAAGACAAGGAGGAGGACCTCGTGCCGCGTCCGCCGATCGTGACCGTCATGGGCCACGTGGACCACGGCAAGACCTCGCTACTGGACAATATCCGCAAGACCAACGTCATCGAGGGCGAGGCCGGCGGCATCACCCAGCATATCGGCGCCTACAGCGTCGAGCTGAACGGCCAGAAGATCACGTTCCTCGACACGCCGGGCCACGAAGCCTTTACGGCCATGCGCGCCCGCGGCGCCGCCGTCACCGACGTTGCGATCATCATCGTGGCGGCCGACGACAGCGTCATGCCGCAGACCGTCGAGGCCATCAACCATGCGCAGGCCGCAGGCGTGCCGATGGTTTTCGCCATCAACAAGATCGACAAACCCAACGCCAACCCCGACCACATCAAGGAACAGCTCTCGCAGATGAACTATCTGGTCGAGTCGTGGGGCGGTAAATATCAGGATCAGGAGGTTTCGGCCAAGAAGGGCATGAACCTCGACAAACTGCTCGAAAAGGTGCTGCTCGAAGCCGAGATGCTCGACCTGAAGGCCAACCCCAACAAGAAGGCGCAGGGCACCGTCATCGAATCGACGCTCGACAAGGGCCGCGGATACGTCTCGACGATCCTCGTACAGAGCGGTACGCTCCACGTGGGCGACGTGATCCTCTCCGGAACCTACACGGGCCGCGTGAAGGCCATGTTCAACGAAAACGGCAAGAAAGTGGAGTCCGCAGGCCCCTCGACACCGGTTCAGGTGCTGGGTCTGAACGGCGCCCCGCAGGCCGGCGATACGTTCAATGTCATGGAGGACGACCGTTCGGCGCGCGAAATCGCCAACAAGCGCGAGCAGCTGCAACGCATGCAGGGCATCATGACCCAGAAGCACGTGACGCTCGACGAGATCGGACGCCGCATCGCCATCGGCTCGTTCAAGGAGCTGAACATCATCGTCAAGGGCGACGTGGACGGCTCGATCGAGGCCATGTCGGGTTCGCTCATCAAGCTCTCGAAAGAGACCGTGCAGGTCAACGTCATCCACGCCGCCGTGGGTCAGATTTCGGAATCGGACGTGCTGCTGGCCGCCGCTTCGAACGCCATCATCGTCGGCTTCCAAGTACGTCCGTCGGCTTCGGCGCGCAAGCTGGCCGAGAAGGAGGAGATCGAAATCCGTCTCTACTCGATCATCTACGACGCCATCAACGACATCAAGGACGCTATCGAGGGCATGCTCGAACCGGTCATGAAGGAGGAGATCGTCGCTTCGGTCGAAGTGCTGGAGATCTTCAAAATCTCGAAGGTCGGCACCGTCGCCGGATGCGTCGTCCGCGAAGGCAGGCTCCAGCGCAACACCCCGATCCGCGTCATCCGCGACGGTATCGTCATCTACACGGGCAAGCTCGGCTCGCTCAAACGTTTCAAGGACGACGTCAAGGAGGTCACCAACGGTCAGGACTGCGGTCTGAACATCGAATCGTTCAACGACATCCGCGTCGGCGACATCGTCGAGGGATACGAACAGGTAGAAGTGAAACGCAAATAGCTACGCTATGCTGCCGAAACGTCTGATTGTTTTGCTGATGTCGCTCTGCACCCTGTGCGGAGCGGCATCGGCCGTTCAGCCCCGGACCGACCTCACGCAGAAGGAGCAGAAGGCGCTGCAGAAGGCTCAGAAGAAGAAGATCCGTCAGGAAGCCCGCCGCTTCGAGAGCCTGCGCAACAACGCCGTCGTGCAGTTCGCCCGCGAGCACCAGCCCTCGGACATCAGCACCCCTTCGTTCGTGAACGACTTCCGGATCTCGAACGTCATCTGCGCCGGAGACAACATCTCCGGCACCGTCATGCTGCATTTCGACATCACGCCGCTTTACGGCGGCTTCCGGCTCTACATGGGCGGCGAGCGCAACGGCACCTACGCCTTTGCCAAAGGTCTCGCCTACCCTTCGTCGGACCATTACGGCCGCATCTACACGATGCGCAGCGGCCAGCCCGAACATATCGTGGTGACGTTCTACAACATCGCGCCGGGCGTGGAGCGGCTCGACCGCGTGGACGTCAGCATGGGTCTGGCGCTCAACGCGCTGAACATCATTTCGATGCGTAACGTGCCGATCTTCTGGACCTACTCCGACAAAGCCATCAAAAACTACGTACAGGAAAACGCAAACAAGGTACCAGCTAACTAAAACCAATACAAACTTAAAGTAAAAATGACTACCCAGATCAAATTTACCACTGCCGAAGAAGCCGTCAAGGTTATCAAATCGGGCGACCACGTACACCTGAGTTCCGTGGCTTCGGCTCCCCAGTGCCTTATCAACGCCATGTGCGCGCGCGGCGAGGCCGGTGAACTGAAGGATGTACACATCCACCACCTGCACACCGAAGGCCCGGCGCCCTATGCCGACGAGAAATTCGAAGGCGTGTTCCAGCTCGACTCGTTCTTCGTGGGCGGCAACGTCCGCAAAGTGACGCAGAGCGGCTACGCCGACTACATTCCGATTTTCCTGAGCGAGACGCAGCGTCTGTACCGCTGCGGCGCGGTTCCCTGCAACGTGGCGATGATTCAGGTATCGACGCCCGACAAACACGGCTTCGTATCGCTCGGTACCTCGGTAGACGCGACGCTGGCTGCCGTGGAGACCGCCGATTACGTGCTCGCCGTGGTGAACAAGCACGTTCCCCGCGCCTTCGGACAAGCCATGATCCACTCGTCGAAGATCGACTACTTCGTGCAGGACGACACTCCGCTGATGGAGGCGCACTTCTCCGAGCCGAACGAGACCGAGACGGCCATCGGCAAGCACTGCGCAGCCCTGATCGAGGACGGCGCGACGCTGCAGATGGGCATCGGCGCCATTCCCAATGCCGTGCTGGCGCAGCTGGGCGGCCACAAGAACCTCGGCATCCATACCGAGATGTTCGCCGACGGCGTGCTTCCGCTGGTGGAAAGCGGCGTAATCAACGGCGAAGCCAAGAATATCGACAAGGGCAAGATGGTCTCGACGTTCCTGATGGGTTCGCAGCGCGTCTACGACTTCATCGACGACAACCCGGCCGTATTGATGATGGACGTGGGCTACACCAACGATCCCTACATCATCTCGAAGAACGACCGCGTGACGGCCATCAACTCGGCCCTGCAGGTAGACATCACGGGACAGGTATGCGCCGACTCGCTGGGCACGAAGTTCTATTCGGGCGTCGGCGGCCAGATCGACTTCGTATACGGCGCATCGCTCTCGAAGGGCGGCAAAGCCATCATCGCCATGCCTTCGGTCACCAACAAGGGCATTTCGAAGATCGCTCCCGTGCTCACGCCGGGCGCAGGCGTCGTCACGACCCGCAACCACATCCACTGGTTCGTAACCGAGCACGGCGCCGTAGACCTCTACGGCAAGACGCTGCAGGAGCGTGCCCGCCTGATTATCTCGGTGGCCGATCCTTCGGCTCAGGAGGAGCTGGACCGCGCCGCTTTCGAGCGTTTCGGCCAGCACCACCACTACGTAAAGAACTACATGAGCAAGTAATAAATTATTACGCAATCGAGAAGCGCCCCTGTTACAGCGGGCGCTTTTTTTGTATCTTTACGCAAACAAAAACACCCCGAAATGAAACGATACGCCTGTATACTGCTTGCACTCCTGTTCGCCGGATGCGCCGCGTCCCGCAGGAGCGCCGTCGCAACCGCTCCGCAGGAGAAACAATACGCCGTCATTCTTTCGATGGACGCATTCCGCTGGGACCTCGCAGGCCGCAGCCACACGCCGACGCTCGATTCGCTCGCCCGCGTCGGCACCTATGCCGAAATCTACCCAGTCTATCCCTCGAACACCTTTCCGAGCCATTACGCCATGGCCACGGGCCTGCACCCCGACCACCACGGGGTCGTGAACAACGGCTTCTACGACCGCACGCAGGGACGCCGGCTCTCGGTTTTCGACTCGCTGGACGTCCGCACACCGGGATTCTGGGGCGGAGAGCCGATCTGGAATACGGCGGAACGGCAGGGGCTTACGGCCAACATCTTCATGTGGCCGGGCAGCGAAGTCCCGATCGGCGGCCGTCAGGCGACCGTCTGGACCCGCTACTCGTCCAAACCGGACTACTACCAGCGCGCCGACTGGGTGATCGACGCCATGACGCGCCCCGAAGCGGAGATCCCTGAGCTGGTGATGTGGTACTTCGAAGAACCCGACGCCGCGATGCACACCTACGGCCCCGAATCGCCCGAAGCCGTGGGCCGCGCCGAGCATATCGACTCGGTGCTCCGCTACTTCTTCCGCGAAATACGCCGCTCGCCCGTCTTCGACCGCATCAACTTCATCGTCACGGCCGACCACGGCATGGCCGAGCTTTCACCCGACCGCTACATCAACCTGCTGCCGCTGCTCGACACGGCGCAGGTCGTGCGCGTCGTTCCGGGCACGCCGTTCGGTCTCGAAGTCAAGGAAGAGTATGCGGACCAAGCCGTGCGCACGCTGCGCCGCACGGGCCATATGAAGGCATGGCGGCGCGAGCGGATGCCCCGCCGGTTCCACTACGGCACCCACCCCACGCGTCTGACGAACGTCATCGTCATTCCCGAAACGGGCTGGACGCTCGACTACGCCCCGCAGGACCGTCCCGTGCGCAAACGCGGCACGCACGGCTTCAACAACCGCGACCGGGATATGCACATGGTATTTTACGGCTCCGGCCCCGCCTTCCGCAAGGGCTACCGACAGCGATCGTTCCAGAACCAGAATATGTATCTTATCCTCTGCCGGCTGCTGGGCATCGAACCGGCCCCCAACGACGGGGAGTGGCGCGACATAAAACGCATGTTCAACGAAAATTAGAAATTATTTTTCTATATTTGCATACAAGACAAAAAACTGATGCCTATGGAGAGATAATTGCACAATTTTTTCTGTTTACCAGATTTACACGTGCCGATCCGCACTAAAAGCGCCGGTACATACATATAAAAAGCGCCAGCTTTTATTCATACATCTTGAAACTTAGGACACTTCAAACGGTAGTTGTGAATAAAACGGACGCTCACGTTACTGCGTGGGCTATACTGTTTTATTTGACTACCAAGGTATCCTAAGACCGCAAGATGCAAATAAAAGTGTAGTCCCACGTTTTTTATATGTCCAGCACAATGAAACCGCCGAGGGACTGGCACTTCAATACCAGCAAGAAACATGAAAAAAATTTATTTCTGCCTTCCGGCAATCCTGACAGGCGTCTTACAGCTTTCAGCACAGGACATCATCACCAAATGTAACGGCGAAGAAATCGCAGCGAAAGTCGCCGAAATAGGCGACACGCAAATCAAGTACCGGAAATATGAAAATGCGCAGGGACCGCTCTACACTCTCCCGGCATCAGAAGTTTTCCTTATCCGATTCGAAGACGGAACCCGCGAGGTCGTAACGCCGCTGGACGCCCCGGCAGTCTCACCGGCCACGGCTGCGGAAACGACCGGGACGGAGAGCAGCACAACAGCTCCTGCGGCTGCGAATGAAAATTACGCACAGATCAACCGGAGCGTAAAGAGGACGAAGGAGCCGCTTCGAGACAAACATTTCTATATCGGACCGCGTGCCGAATTCGGATATGCGGCAATAACGTCCAAAAGCGGAAATATATCGGGCCCCGTCTGCTCGGCCGGAGTGATTGCCGAGTATATGTTCGACAAAATGAGTCCGCACGGTGCGGGTGCGGGAATCAGCTACGACATGTATATGTTCGAAGAGGATTTTGACCTGAACTGCATGAATATAGATTTGTATTACGTCTATCGGCCGCGCGGCCGCTGGAATTGCTTTGCAGGGTTCAAATTCGGAATCCCGGTCAAATCCGAAGCGTCAGGCGCCGACCTGAAAACAGTGACGAATACGGCCGTCGGTATCGAGATGGGCGCCGGATGGGCCACGCGGCATTTCGATCTCGGCGCGGCAATCTTCATGAACTTCAATAGTACGCTTGATATATCCGAAAGCAATCGGATGGTAGGTGTCAAACTCCGGATAGCATATCGCTTTTAAGCCATGAAACAGTTACTGTCATTCATCGTATGCTGTCTGATCGGAGCAAGTTCGGCAGCACAGGATATCATCCTGAAACGAAATGCCGAGCAGATCGAAGCCGTCGTGAAAGAGATTACCGACACCGACGTCAAATACAGGAAATTCACGCATACCGAGGGCGTCACCTATTCCATAAGACGCAGCGAAGTGTTCTCGATCACCTATGAAAACGGCACCAAGGATCTTTTCGCAGATGAAAAACCGCAGGCTGTCGCCGCGAGCTATCCCTACCCACCCGTTTCCCGCAGCTATTCGCTCGGAGAGCTGTTCGATGAGGGCGGTATCCGGGGCATTGTCATCCGGGTCTCAGAAGATGGCAGGCACGGACTGCTCCTGTCGCTCGTGGAAGGAAAAGCAGCATGGGGTTTTATTAACAAAAACCCATTGAAAGAAAAAGGCTTTGCGAGCGGCTGCACCGATATCGAAGACGGATGGAAAAATATGCTGGCCATACGGGAATTAATCGCAAACACGGACTTATTGTGGTCGAACCTGCCTGCATTTTCGTGGTGCAAGGACCTCGGTCCGGGCTGGTATCTTCCGGCACAAAAAGAACTGGAGTCCATATGGAATTTCGGGAGAAGTAATCCGGCTTACTCGTATAAGGAGCATAAAGAGGCCATAGAAAACCTGAATTTACGGCTTGCGGAATACGGCCAGCCGGAACTCGGCCGTATGCGCGACTATTGGAATTCGACGGAAGCAGATGCGAAGAGGGCGCATATATTGGTCTTTACCAATGCACCCTTCAAAAGCTACACAAAAGGAACAGAGAAATTCGCCGAACGCTTCGTAAGGGCCGTTCACAAATTCTGAACAGAGAGTTCTGATGGGGTGAGGGCCAAGCGGTCCTCACCCATTCTTTTAAAATCGAATAAAAGGCTTTGCGACATTCCCGCTAATTACGCCATATTCGCCAAATCGGGCAGCCTAGTCCCTCAACAGGCCAACAAGGACCGCCCCCATATGCCGCCCAGATACGCCCCCTCAAACAGATCGGCAGGCAGAGCCTTGCCTGTAACAGCGGCTTCGTCCCGCCCCGAAGGGTCAGCGATCGTTTTTCAGAAGCTGACAGCAAAATTACAAGCACAAAAAAAGGTCAGACCTTTCGATCTGACCTTGAAGAGGCGGCTACCTACTCTCCCACGGGAAAACCGCAGTACC
>OJQO01000745.1_pt1 | contig 12013 bp, 10 predicted proteins | sample 1598931 | NCBI WGS metagenome assembly OJQO01 (sample SAMN03922515, study PRJEB24848) | human gut metagenome | isolation source: stool sample | host: Homo sapiens | place: Germany | collected 2010-02 | reverse complement strand
GCTCCCGACGATCTCGCGGAAGCCGTCGGGCGTATAGCGCCCGCGTCCCACATCGACCAGCGTCCCGACCAGCGACCGGACCATGTTGCGCAGAAAACGGTCGGCGCGGATCGTGAAGCAAAGCACGCCACGCTCGTCGGCCGTCCATGCGGCGTGCATGATGCGGCAGATATTGGTCTTGTTGTTCGAATTGAGCTTGGCGAACGAGGTGAAGTCGTCGTATTCCAACAGCGAAGCCGCCGCCTCGTTCATCCGTTCCATGTCCAGCGGCACGTAATACTGCCACGTCGCATCCCGCGTAAAGGGATTCTTGCGCGGTTCGATATAGTAACGGTATTCGCGTTCGCGGGCCGCGAAACGCGCGTGCGCATCCGCTCCGACGGGCGTCATGCTCCCGACGGCGATATCGCCCGGAAGCAGGAAATTCAGTTTGTAGACGACCTGCGCCGGATCGGGCACCGGTTCCTCACAGTCGAAATGCGCCACGTAATAGGAAGCGTTGACGCCCGTATCGGTGCGGCCCGCCCCCGTCACCTCGATTTTTTCGCGCAGCAGGGTAGTGAGCGCCCGCTCCAGCGTCTGCTGCACCGACGGCATGTCGGGCTGGCGCTGCCAGCCGCAGTAGGCGGCTCCGTTGTACCGAAGTTCGAGAAAATAACGCATGGCGATCAATGAGGTTTCCGCAAAATTACAAAAAATTTTCTAACGCCGCGGCCTGATATTCAGTTTTACGGGACGGATCATGTTTTCGGGTTTCAGCACCTCGTCCAGCTCCTCGCGGCTCAGGATGCCGTGTTCGAGTACCAGCTCGTAAACGCCGCGCCCGGTTTCCAGCGCCTCCTTGGCGATTTTCGTCGAATTCTTGTACCCGATGATCGGATTGAGCGCCGTCACCACGCCGATACTGTTATGCACGTACTGCAGGCACCTCTCCTCGTTGGCCGTGATGCCCTCGACACAGCGGATGCGCAGCGTGTCGAAGCCGTTGACAAGCAGTTCGGCGGACTCGAAACAGCACTGGGCCATCACCGGCTCCATGGCGTTGAGCTCCATCTGCGCCGCTTCGTCGGCCATCGTCACGCAGAGTTCGTTGCCGATGACCTTGAAGGCGATCTGGTTCATCACTTCGGGAATCACCGGATTGACCTTGCCGGGCATGATCGACGAGCCGGGCTGGCGGGCCGGCAGGTTGAATTCGCCCAGCCCGCAGCGGGGACCCGAAGAGAGCAGGCGCAGGTCGTTGCAGATTTTGTTCATCTTCGAGGCGATGCGCTTCATGGCCGAAGAGTAGCCGACCATGCAGACCGTGTCCGAAGTGGCCCCCACGAGATCCTCGGCCTGTTTCACGTCCCACCCCGTAATCTCCCGGATGGCGGCCGTACAGCGCTCGGCATAGCCCGGTTCGGCGCAGATGCCGGTACCGATGGCCGTGGCGCCCATGTTGATAGACAGAAACTCCGAAGCCGCATGGTCGAGGTTCTCGACTTCGCCCTGCAGGACGCTCGCAAAGCCGTGGAAAGTCTGGCCGAGGGTCATCGGTACGGCGTCCTGCAACTGCGTGCGGCCCATCTTGAGCACGTGGGCGAACTCTTCGCCCTTGCGGGCAAAGGAGGCGATCAGCTCCATGAGGTGTTTGCGCAGTTCGAGGTGCGTGGCATAAAGTCCGAGGTGGATCGCCGAAGGGTAGGCGTCGTTGGTAGACTGCGAGCAGTTGACATGGTCGTTGGGCGAGCAGTACTGGTATTCGCCGCGCGCGTGCCCCATGATCTCCAGCGCACGGTTGGCGATCACCTCGTTGGCGTTCATGTTGGTGGTGGTGCCCGCACCGCCCTGAATCATGTCCACGGGGAAGAATTCGTGGAATTTGCCCTCCATGATTTCACGGCAGGCCTGCGAAATGGCGTTGAAAAGCTCGTCCGAAAGCAACCCCATGTCGTGATTGGCGACGGCGGCGCCCAGTTTCACGATCGCCAGCCCCCGGATAAAGAGGGGATACTCGCACAACCGGAACTTGCTGATCGGGAAATTCTCCAGCCCGCGCATGGTCTGCACGCCGTACAATACGTTTTCCGGCACCTCAACACACCCAAGCAGGTCGCACTCGGTGCGTGTCTTTTTCTGTTCTTTTTCCATACTCATTACAAACTATAAAGATTAAAGCCTTCTTTCATTTCGAATTAAAATCGAACAACCATTTAAAGTTAATAAATATTTCCCGAACAGAAAAATATTTTCCCGTTCTTCGTCCGTTCAGCGTCCATTGGAAAGATAAACGCGCCCGCGGCGGCAGTTGAAAAATTTGGCAGTGCGGCCGGGTTGTATTATCTTTGTACGAATTTGCACGACAATAAAGACGGAAAGCATGAAAGCAGCTATCATAGGTTACGGCAAAATGGGCCGCGAGATCGAAAAAATACTCATCGAACGCGGTCACGACGTGACGCTCGTGATCGACACCGACAACGCCGCGGACCTCAACGCCGCGAATCTCGCCGGAGTGGACGTGGCGCTGGAATTCACCATGCCCTCGACGGCCTACGCCAATATCCGCACCTGCATCGAAAATGCGACTCCCGTGGTGAGCGGCACCACGGGCTGGACCGACCGCTTGGGCGAGTTGCAGCAATTGTGCCGCGAGAAGGGCGGGGCGCTGTTCTATACTTCGAATTATTGTCTGGGCGTAAACCTGATGTTCCGCCTCAACCGTCAGCTGGCGGCGATGATCGACCGCGTCGGCGGCTATGACGCGAAGATCGAAGAGGTACATCACACCCAGAAGAAGGACGCTCCGAGCGGCACGGCCATCACGCTGGCCGAAGGCGTCATCTCGGAGCTGCACGACAAGACCGCGTGGGTGAACTACGCGCCGGGGATCGAACACGCGACGAACCGGATCGAAACTCCGGCGGACGCCGCCGCGGACCAGCTCGAAATCCGCTCCGTGCGCGAAGGCATGGTTCCGGGCATACACACCGTGACCTACGAATCGGCAGACGATATTCTGGAACTGAAACATACGATTAAGAACCGCCGTACGTTAGCAATGGGGGCTGTCATAGCCGCCGAGTTCTTATGCGGCAGGCAGGGCGTCTACTCGATGGACGACCTGCTGAAATAAATTTACGAATATGGGAAAAATCAAGGCATTCTTCCGCAACAAATGGGTCGGCTTCGCGCTCGCCTCGCTGCTTTACACGCTCTGGTTCGTCGTATGGACCGGCAATCTCTGGATGCTGCTGGGGCTGGCGGTGATCTTCGACCTCTACATCACGAAGTTCTTCTACCGCTACGTCTGGTGCCACAACGCACGTATGTGCCAGCAGAGCAAGGTCTACAAGACCGTATACGAATGGGTAAACGCCATCATCTTCGCCACGGTCGTGGCTTCGCTGGTGCATATCTTCGTCTTCCAGATGTACGTCATCCCGACTTCGTCGATGGAAAAGTCGCTGCTGATCGGCGACTATCTCTATGTGAGCAAAGTGACCTACGGACCGCAGATGCCCAACACGCCGCTGTCGTTCCCGTTCGTGCATCACACGATGCCCTTCTCGCAGACCAAAAAATCGTTCTCCGAAGCCGTCAAGTGGCCGTACCACCGGCTCAAGGGGTTGCGCAAAATCAAACGCAACGACGTGGTGGTCTTCAACTTCCCGGCGGGCGACACCGTCCTTCTGGAGAATCAGAACGCCACCTATTACGACGTGCTGCGCAGCTACGAGGATTCGTTCGGCAAAGAGGAGGGACGCAAGCGTCTGGCCGAAAAATACACCATCATCAGCCGCCCCGTGGACAAACGGGAGAATTACATCAAACGCTGCGTGGCCGTTCCGGGCGACTCGCTCGAAATACGCAACGGGCAGGTGTGGGTGAACGGCGCGCCGCAGGAGGGGATTCCGGGCATCCAGTACCAGTACGCCGTACAGGTGTCGTCGCCCCTTTCGCAGTACGCCATCGAGAATCTCGGCATTACGGAGTACCGGGGCAACGGCTCGGTATACGACATGTTCCTGACCGAAGAGGCCGCCGGGAAAATCGAAGCCCTGAACAACGTGATCTCCGTCCGCCGCTACATTTTCTCCCCCAATACGGAGGTCTTCCCGCAGTGGAAGGAGCCGCACTGGAGTCAGGACAACTACGGACCGATCTGGGTGCCCAAGAAAGGCGCGACGGTGGAGCTGACGGCCGAGAACCTGCCGCTGTTCCGCCGCATCATCGAGACGTACGAGGGGCACTCGCTCGAAGAGCGCGACGGCAAAATATTCATCGACGGAGCCGAGGCCGACAGCTACACGTTCGGCATGGATTACTATTGGATGATGGGCGACAACCGCCACAATTCGGCCGACTCGCGGTTCTGGGGCTTCGTTCCCGAAGACCATATCGTCGGCAAGGCTTCGTTCGTCTGGCTGTCGCTCGACGCGAACAAGTCGTTCCCGGCGAACATCCGCTGGAACCGTCTGTTTACAAAGGTGCGGTAGGGTGGAACCGGAGGACAGCTATCTGACCATTGCGGCGCCCGCCGAGGCGTCGTCGAGGGAGCGGAGCAGCAAGTTCCTCGCCTATGCCTACCCCGTGCAGCAGGAGGAGCAGATACGCGAAATCCTCGACGGACTGCGCAAGAAATACTACGACGCGACGCACCATTGCTACGCATGGCGGCTGGGGCCGGGAGGCGCCGCATTCCGAGCCAACGACGACGGAGAACCGTCGGGAACAGCCGGGAAGCCGATTCTGGGACAGCTGCTTTCGAACAACCTGACGGACTGCCTGATCGTCGTGGTCCGCTACTTCGGCGGCACGAAACTGGGGGTTCCGGGGCTGATCGCCGCATACAGGGAATCGGCGGCGGAGGCGATCGCGGCGGCCCGAATCGTCGAACGCACCGTAGACCGCACGATCCGCGTCGATTTCCCCTACATCGCCATGAACGACATCATGCGCGTCATCAAGGAGCAGCAGCCTAAAATCGCATCGCAGGAGTTCGACAACCTCTGCACGATGGTGCTCACCATCCGCGAAAGCCGCGCCGGGGAGCTGACCGAAAAACTGAAAAAAGCCGGAGGAAGCATCGCCGGCGAGGACATTTGAGAATCGAAAGTTAAAAATCGAAAACCGGAAATGCGGTCCGCCGCATTCCGCGGTTTCAGCGATACGAAATGACACACGAAAAATCCATCTATATCAAAGGCGCGCGGGTCCACAACCTCAAGAACATCGAGGTCGAGATTCCGCACGACAAACTGGTCGTCGTAACGGGCCTTTCGGGTTCGGGAAAATCGACGCTGGCCTTCGACACCATCTTCGCCGAGGGACAGCGCCGCTACGTCGAGAGCCTTTCGGCCTATGCCCGGCAGTTTCTGGGCAAAATCAACAAACCCGACGTGGACATCATCACGGGCATCGCGCCGGCCATCGCCATCGAACAGAAGGTCAATACGCGCAACCCCCGTTCGACGGTGGGCACGACGACTGAGATATACGACTACCTGAAACTGCTGTTCGCCCGCATCGGACACACCTTCTCGCCCGTATCGGGACAGGAGGTGCGCTGCTACAGCGTGGACGACGTGGCGACATACATTCAGGAACTGGGCGAGGGGAGCCGCGCCGTCATCGCCGCGCCGCTCGTGCTGGCCGAAGGGCAGGGGATCATCGAAAAACTGACGCTGCTGCTCTCCGACGGCCTGATGAGAGTCTACACCGACGGTCAGACGCGCCTGATCGAGGAGATACTCCCCTCGATCGACGAAACGACCGGAGCCGCGGATATTCAGGTCGTGATCGACCGCATGCGCATCGCGCCGGACGACGACACGCAAACCCGCATCCGCGACTCCGTGGCGCGCGCCTTCTCCTACGGCGACGGCATCTGCACCGTCATCTCGGACAAGGGCGCGGCCGAATTCTCGTCGCGCTTCGAGGCGGACGGCATCGAATTCGAACATCCGTCGGAACACCTTTTCAGCTTCAACAACCCGCTGGGGGCATGTCCCCGCTGCGAGGGATACGGCAAGGTGATCGGCATCGACGAGGATCTGGTGATTCCCGACAAGGGCAAGACCATCTACGAGGACGCCATCGCCTGCTGGCGGGGCGAGACCATGCGCAAATGGAAGGAAAAGCTGGTGGAGAACGCCTATAAGTTCGATTTCCCGATCCATACGCCGTTTCACGAGCTGACGCAGGAGCAGAAACGGCTGTTGTGGCGCGGCAACCAATATTTCCACGGTCTGGACGAGTTCTTCGCCTACATCGACTCGGAGCGACGGAAAATCCAGTTCCGCGTGATGAAGGCGCGCTATACGGGCAAGACGACCTGTCCCGAATGCGGGGGCAGCCGCCTGCGCAAAGAGGCGCTTTACGTCCGCATCGGCGGCCGGAACATCGCCGACCTCGTGGTGATGCCGGTGGACGAGCTGATCGTATTCTTCAACGGACTGCAGCTCGACGAACACGACACGAAAACCGCGGCCCGCATCCTGATCGAAATCCGCAGCCGCCTGCAATACCTCACCGACGTGGGACTGGGCTATCTGACGCTCGACCGGCTTTCATCGACCCTGTCGGGCGGCGAGAGCCAGCGCATCAACCTCTCGACCTCGCTGGGCAGCAACCTCACCGGCTCGCTCTACATCCTCGACGAACCCTCGATCGGCCTGCATCCGCGCGACACCAACCGGCTTATCAAGGTGCTCAGACAACTGCGCGATCTGGGCAACACGGTGATCGTCGTCGAGCACGAGGAAGAGGTGATCCGCGCCGCCGACTACATCGTGGACATCGGTCCCAAGGCGGGTTACAACGGCGGCGAAGTGGTTTTCAGCGGTACGCTGGCGCAGCTTCTGAAAAACAAAAAAAGCCTGACGGCGGATTACCTGACGGGCCGCCGCGCGATCGCCCCGCCCGCCGCGGAACGCGGATGGAGCAGTTCGATCGTCATAAAAGGCGCCCGCGAGAACAACCTGCGCAATATCGACGTGCGGATTCCGCTGGGCGTGATGACCTGCATCACGGGAGTCAGCGGCAGCGGCAAATCGTCGCTGGCCAAGGGAATACTCTATCCGGCGCTGCGGCGCATGCTCTTCGACACGGGCGTCAAGCCCGGCGACTTCGACGGCATCGTCGGCGACGTGCAGCTGCTCAAATCGGTCGAGATGATCGACCAGAACCCCATCGGCAAGTCGTCGCGTTCGAATCCCGTGACCTACATCAAGGCCTACGACGAAATCCGGCGGCTGTTCGCCGACCAGCCCTACGCCCAACATACGGGGCTGGGGGCTTCGGCATTCTCGTTCAACATCGCGGGCGGCCGCTGCGAAGAGTGTCAGGGCGAAGGGGTCATCAAGGTCTCGATGCAGTTCATGGCCGACGTCGAACTGGTCTGCGAAGCCTGCGGAGGCAAACGCTTCCGCGACGAGATACTCGAAGTCAAATACCGCGGCAAGTCGATCTACGACGTGCTGGAGATGACCGTGGACGACGCGATCGCGTTCTTCGGCGAGGAGAAGAAGGATTCGACCTGCAAACGGATCGTCGAGCGGCTCAAACCGCTGCAGGACGTGGGGTTGGGCTACATCAAGCTGGGCCAGTCCTCTTCGACCCTGTCGGGCGGCGAGAGCCAGCGCGTGAAGCTGGCGTCGTTCCTGACCAAGGACAGCGCGCAGGGCGGCGTGATGTTCATCTTCGACGAACCGACGACGGGACTTCATTTCCACGACATCAACAAGCTGCTGGCGGCATTCAACGCGCTGATCGAACGGGGACACACGATCGTCATCGTGGAACACAACATGGACGTCATCAAATGCGCCGACTGGGTTGTGGATCTCGGTCCCGAAGCGGGTACGGGCGGCGGAAGAGTCGTATTCGAAGGCACTCCGCGCGCATTGGAACAGTGCCCGGATAGCTATACGGGCAAATTTCTCAGCCTGCGCACGAAATTATAATCATGGAATTCTTCACATACAGATTACCCAACGGCATCCGGGGCATCCACCGTCAGGTGAAAAGCAACGTGGCGCACTGTGCGCTGGTCGTCAATGCCGGAAGCCGCGACGAACACCCCGACCAGTACGGGCTGGCGCATTTTACGGAACACGCCTTCTTCAAGGGCACCCGGCGCCGCCGCGCATGGCAGGTGAACTGCCGGCTGGAAAACCTCGGCGGCGAACTGAACGCCTTCACGACCAAGGAGGACACGACCATTCACGCCACGACCCTGCGGGGCGACTTCCCGAAGGCCGTCGAGCTGATCGCCGACATCGCCTTCCGCTCGACGTTCCCCGACCGGGAGCTGGAACGCGAAAAGGAGGTGATCGCCGACGAGATCAACACCTACAAGGACTCGCCCGCCGACCTGATATACGACACGTTCGAAGAGATGCTGTTCGCCGGCTCGGAGCTGGGCCACAACATTCTGGGCCGCAAAGCCGCGCTCATGCGCTACGACGGCGACGCGATCCGCGCCTTCACCGGCCGCACGCACACGACCGACCAGATGGTCTTCTCTTCGATCGGCAACTTCTCGGCCAAGACGGCCGAGACCGTCGCGGCGCGCTATTTCGCGCAGCAGGCAGCTACGACGCGCGGATTCGTCCGGGCCGCGACCGCACCCCGGCCGCCGTTCGAGAAGACCGTGGTGAAGCATACCCACCAGACACACTGCATCATCGGCGGCCGCGCGTACGGCATCGGCGAAGAGAAACGCCTGCCGCTGGCCCTCGTGACCAATATTCTGGGCGGACCGTGCGCCAATTCGCTGCTGAACGTCGTGGTGCGCGAGAAAAACGGACTGTCGTACAACATCGAAGCCAGCTACACGCCCTACAGCGACACGGGGATCGTAGCGATCTACTTCAGTTCGGAAAACGGCAACACGGCGCAGTGCATCGACCTGATCGAAGGGGAGCTGCGCAAACTGCGCACCGCGCCGCTGACGGGCCGCCAACTGTCGATGGCGAAAAAACAGTTCATCGCCCAGCTCGCCATTTCGAGCGAGAGCAACGAGGGCTACATGCTCGGCGCCGGAAAAAGTTTCCTGACGCACGACGACGTGGACACGATGGAACAGGTCTACGCCAAGGTGCGTTCGCTGACCGCCGTGCAGCTGACCGAAGTCGCCGAAGAGGTATTCTCCGGCATGTCGAGACTGATTTATAAATAAGGTTATGGAAAAAGAGATCGTATTCGTCCTGCTCGACGAATTTGCAGACTGGGAGGCGGCGTTCCTCGCCCCGGCCCTTTGTTCGGGCGTCATGCCGGGCCGTCCGGGTTCGTACGCCGCAAAATACATGTCTCCCGACGGAGAGTCCGTCCGGTCGATCGGCGGATTGCGCGTAACGCCCGATTACGACGCTTCGACGCTACCGGAAAGTTGCGCCGGGCTGATTCTGGTCGGCGGCATGCAGTGGGAGTCGGCCGCCGCCCGGCGGATCGCGCCGCTCGCAGGCGAAGCGCTGAAGCGCGGGATTCTCGTCGGCGCCATCTGCAACGCAGTTTCGTTCATGGCCGCGAACGGCCTGCTGAACAGCGTACGGCATACGGGCAACACGGTCGAAATGCTGAAACAGTGGGGCGGGGCGAACTACACGGGCGAAGCGCTCTACGAGGAGCGGCAGGCCGTGCGCGACGGCAACGTCGTGACGGCAAACGGCACGGGATATCTCGAATTCACCCGCGAATGCCTGCTCGCGCTCAAGGCCGACACGCCCGACCGGATCGAGGCATCGTACAAGTTCAACAAATACGGATTCTGCAGGCAGTAATGGACGCGCTCGAACAATATATCCGCGACCACACCTCGCCCGAAGAGGAGTTGCTGCACGAACTGGACCGCGAGACCAACCTGCGGGTCATACAGCCCCGCATGCTGTCGGGCCATATTCAGGGCCGCCTGCTGGAAATGCTCGTGCGGATGCTACGCCCGCGGCGGGTGCTCGAAATCGGGACTTTCACGGGTTACTCGGCCCTCTGCATGGCCGCAGGGCTGGAAGGGGAGGCCGAACTGCATACCGTCGAGGTTGAAGACGAACTGGAAGAGCTGGCGCAATCGTTCTTCGACCGCAGCGCGCACGGCTCCCACATCCGGCTCCACATCGGTTCGGCGCTGGATATAGCTCCCGGACTGGGCGGTGTGTTCGACCTCGTATTCATCGACGGCGACAAGCGCGAATACCCGGACTACTACCGGATGCTGATGGGCGACGACGGCGGCTGTCCGCTGGTGCGCAGCGACTCGGTGCTGATCGCCGACAACATCCTCTGGTCGGGAAAAGTCGTGCAGCCGATCGCCCACAACGACCGCCACACGCAGGCGGTGGTGGAGTTCAACCGCATGGTCCGGGAAGATCCGCGCGTCGAGAACGTGATCGTACCGCTGCGGGACGGCCTGAACCTGATTCGGATAAAATAAGCCGGAAACAACCGATTAGGATATTGTAAAATGACTTTTTCCTGCTTTCCCCGACACGGAGAAAGCGGGATTTTTTCGTACCTTTCGGAAAAATCAACGGACAAATGGAACTAAGCGAATTACAGCGACGGGTCGATGCGTGGATCAAAGAGTACGGAGTGCGCTATTTCAGCGAACTGACCAACATGGCCGTGCTCACCGAAGAAGTAGGGGAGCTGGCCCGCATCATGGCCCGCAAATACGGCGACCAGTCGTTCAAGGAGGGTGAGAAATGCAATCTCGCGGACGAGATGGCCGACGTATTATGGGTGCTGACGTGTCTGGCCAACCAGACGGGCGTGGACCTCACGGCGGCCATGGAAGCCAACTTCGCCAAAAAAACCTCGCGCGACAAAGAGCGGCACCGCAGCAATCCGAAACTCTGACGGAGCGCATTCTCACACAAGCGGAGCGGCGACTCGGATTAAACTTCCCGACAGGCCCGCTCCGCTATTGCCGTGGAACGTGCCCGGCACGGTACAGCGCGTTTGGTGCGAGCTTTCGCGCGGGGGCCAGCAACTCTTCGTCGTCGGCAATCCTTCGGGCCGAAATCACTCCACGATGTCGATGCAGATCGCACCGTATTTCCCCCGCACGCCATAGGTCTGCACGGCTTCGACGGGAAGCATGTAGAAATAGTGCATCGGCACGTCCGCCGACACCGAGAAGGCATCGGCCCGGCACATCTTCAGCCACGATTCGATCGAGGAAAAAGCACCGTTGAAAACCACGAGCGGCACCCGGTCGGGATAGATGTCCCCGATAACGACGCCCCGGCCGGCGCCGTAGCGCGCCATCGTCGCAGAGTCGGTGTATATTTCGAGCGTGCGCAGGATCAGCCCGTCGATAAACTGGAAGCTACTGCCCGGAACCCGCTCCCCGTCGAGCAGATAAACGGCGTCGGGCGGCAACGTACGCCAAAGTTCCTTGGGAACCTTGAATAGGGAGAGCTCGCCTCCGGCCCTGCGCACCGAATCGTATTCGTCGCGCAGCGTGTAGGCGGCGATATGCTTTGGGGCGCTGCGCCACTTGTGTCCGGGTTCGTCGTATACGTCGTCGGCCCACGTATATCCCGCAACGTTGCCCAGCAGGTGCGGACGCACGCCTTTTTTCCGGTTGCGCTCGGTAAAGAATTTCAGCAAACGCACTTTCTCGCGCCGGGTAGTGTCCGACAAGCGCATCCGGCGGTTTTTAGCCTTCACCTTACGCACGTTCCACAATGTCACCGCATCGTATGCCGCAGCTTCGGTCGTACGCCGCCGGTTGAGTTTATAGGCGAACGGACGCGCGGCGGCCAAGGAATCGGCCGCAAAAGCGGGGGAGGGCAGATCGGCGATCGCTTCCTGCCGCGCCTCGTCGAAGCGCAGCTGCGCTTCAGGCCTGCGGGGTTCCTGCGCCGCCGCACTCCCCATATATATACATGCCGCAACCAAAGCCGCCGTACGGATAAACATATTTTTCATTTCAAAAGCTACTAAAATTTTAGTAAAAGTAATACTAAATTTTTAGAAGTGCAAATTCCAACCGGGGTAATATGACAAAAAGCGCCCCGGCCTGAGG
>OJQO01000739.1_pt1 | contig 12116 bp, 9 predicted proteins | sample 1598931 | NCBI WGS metagenome assembly OJQO01 (sample SAMN03922515, study PRJEB24848) | human gut metagenome | isolation source: stool sample | host: Homo sapiens | place: Germany | collected 2010-02 | reverse complement strand
TCTTATTTCATATCGCGGCGTTCGCCGCATCTCGGCATAAGTAAAGACAGCGAATCGTGCGCAAGCGCCCATCGCTGTCTTCACTATGCCTATGCGCGGCTCATTGCTCGCGTAACTTTCCATTTACTTTATTTCCTCCGCAACCAATTCCGCCCACGCCACAGCAAATCCGGCTCTGTGGGCGACCCGTTGGGAGGCAATATGTGACATGCTTGTGCCGTAATAGGGAACGGCACCTTGAGCGATGATATCCTGCGCCAGAAGTCTTACCAGAGTAGAACCCACATGCATTCCGACAGCATGGGAATCAACATTGATACCAATCTGCCAGAACAGAGGACTATCGGCACTGGCACCGGCCATGCCAAGGATCTGTCCGTCTTTTGCTGCGGCAATACCCAGAACATCCGGGGCATAGGGATCGAAGGCAAATGCCTCATCAAAGCGGTTGTCTTCCCGGAACTGCAGAATGGCATTTGGGTCATACCGAATCAAATCGAAGGCGAGAGCATCAGACGCATCTGGCAAAGAAATGCCAGAGGAAGGCATGACATCGGCTTCCGGCAGAAAAAAAGGATGCGCCTGCGCAACACGGAGGTGGAACGGCAACAGCAGTTCTTCTATTTCCCGAAGTCTTTTCGCATCGAAGAACCATTCACCGGTTACATTGGCATAACGCTTTCTACATTCTGCAACAATTTCTTCGGAACCGGTAAATAATAATTTCCCATTGACGACAGCAATTTTCAAGCCACGGATCAAAGCCTCCTGAAAGCGGCGGCGTCCTTCCTGTGGAGCATAAATTGAAAAATGGTTCTCCGAATCAGCAACATCTGCGGGACTACAGCAGTAATCCAGTGCCAGTTGACGAGACAATTCTTCTCCATACATAAATGTCGGAACTCCTTTCACAATGGACCGCATCGGACGGTTTGAATGCTCGAAAAAGCATTTCACGCAAAGGTTCAGAATGTCTGTGGCTCCCAACCCTTCATCACCCGTTCCACGGTATACTCCGCAGCTTCCGCATCCGTCAGTTGGTGGGAGAAGTCGGCGCGGGTGGCAGGGGAGGCACCGGGGCCGTAGGAGTTGTATTCTCCGTAGTAGAAGTGGTCGTGGGGCTTTTTCCAGTCCTGCCAGCCGGCGGGGTGGATATGTGCACCCAGTTCACAGTGCAGGAACACTGTCTTTGCCCATTCTCTCCAGGGACGTCCCAGATAGATGGAATTGGGCGGGCAGTCGCTCTCTAATTTGCATTCATGGAACACGTAGCCGTAGGGCTCTTCCTGCGGGGTGGAGGCAGCAGTCACATAGCCGTAGATTACTTCAGACTCCGGACTTTCCGGTGGAATCCGGTCTCCGGGCAGCTTGGAGAAGATCGTGCAATGCTCAAACCAGGCAATTCCACTGCCGAAGATGAAATCCACATCACCCTGGATAAAGCAATTTTCATAATAATGGCGTCCTATGGTCCGGGGCTTGAATTCTCCGGGACCCTTGAATCCGCCGGGCTGAGCCTCTTTTAATGGCAGGGGGGCATCGAAGATCGTATCCTGACTGCCTAAGAACCGGCAGTTATAAAAGGCATTGCGGTCACCGTCCACATAGACGGCCAGTGCCTGCCCTACGGTGTGGCCGTAGCCGGAATCGTTCTGGAAAGTCAGGTTTCTGGCGGTAAAGTCATGAGTGTCGATCCGGACGGAAGCAGTACGGAAGGTACCTCGCTTATCCCCCTCCGGCATGAGATCGAAGGCAGCATCTCCATAGACAAGGATCGTCTCGTCACCGCCGGTACCCTCAAAAGTAATATTCGGACGGGTGATTACCAGCTTTTCCCGATAAATTCCTTTACCGATATGCAGGATCACCGGCGGCAGCTCCGAAACGGGAGCCGGGAACTGCTTTCCGGATTCTGAGGCAGGAACATCCGGCAGGGAAGCCAATGCTTCTCCGATGGTGGCAAAAGAAGTGCCCGGAATTGTATTTCCGGACATATTTACATACAAATGAATTGTGTCTGACATAAATAGAATACCTATACCTTTCCGTACCTCCGCATTTTCAAGCCCATTTCTCCGCTTTGCTTCGATCCGTGCTAAACATGTGCCACTGGCACATAATATATGCTTTAGTGCTTTGTATTATAGTACAATGTGAAGTACAAAATTGTGCGTAAAAAATAATTTTCAAATGATAACTTACAACAGCTTTTCAATTTTCAGATCCGGCTGGTCTGCCAGATTGATATATTCCTTGCCGTACTGTACTACAGGGCGGGACAATTTTTCCTTATTGATGTAAATGATTGTGACTTTTCGTCCATCGTTCAACAGACAACGGTTTTGCAGGCAGGAATTTACCACGTTTTCCAGGAAAGGAAGCAGAATGGAAACATCGTATTTCTGGAAGCCTTCCGTTTCGAACATTTCAATCACACAGAACGGACACAAAGGTCCTCTGTAACAGCGGGCTGCCGTCATGGCATCGTAGACATCCGCAATGGCTACCATCCGTGCATAAGGATCGATCTGGTTCCCTTTTAATTTCGAGGGGTAACCGCTGCCGTCACTACGTTCGTGGTGCATCAGAGCTGCATTTTTCACATGCACGTCCACATCCTGAGACAGCAGTAATTCATATCCCAGAGCAGGATGTTTTTTTACCGTGGCAAACTCTTCCTCGGACAATCTGCCGGGCTTGGCGATGATGGAATAGGGAATCAGCATTTTGCCGATGTCATGGAACAGACCGCAGGCAGTAGCCAGTTCCACGTCTTCTTTCGGAAGCTTCAGCCATCCCGCCAGAATATTACAGATCAGTGCCACATTCAGACTGTGGGTATAGGTGGAATCATCGTATTCCCGCATATTTTGAAGCATATCCAGAATACTGATGCTGCCGGAATGATTCGAAACAATGGAAAGTGTGCTTTTCAGCAGAGTTTTCACATCCAGGGCTGTATTCTTCTGAACGACCAGATTCATATTTTCCCGGAAAAGTTCGACTTCATTCTCAAAATCTTCTTTAAACAGATGAAATTCCGGAGAACTTTTGATCCGTTCATAGTAGGAGGATTCCGTTTCGGAAAGATCCGCTGCCGGGAGTACATCTTCGGCGAAGAGTGTGAGAATACCGTACAGATCCAGCTTCGTGATGAGCTTGTCCGTGAGAACCGTGCCCTTCGGAATCAGAAGTTCATGATCCAGATTGTAGACATCTTCTGCAACAATCATTCCGGGAATCAATTGTGTGATGGATAATCTCTTCATAGACCGTAATCCCTGTGCCTTTCGGTAACCTGAAAATCATCAGGTGCTTTCGTAAATCCTACTTATTTCAATTATAATAATTTTTCCCCGGACTGTCAATTTTCCGGGACAGAATAGATGAAGAGAGCTGTTCATAAAATTTTTACAGTCTTTTCACGGCTCTGCAGGCACAGAAAGGTTGAAACACAGAGGAAAATCTGCTACAATAACCTTTGAATTATGCGAAGACCCATGGACATTTTATTGTCAAAAGGGTGCGGAAACGAGGAAAAAATGAGCGTTATTGAGAAGATATTTGGCACGCACAGTTCCAGAGAACTGAAGCGTATTGAACCTCTGGTAGACAAGATCGAGGCACTCCGCCCTGCGATGCAGGCACTTTCCGATGAGGAGCTGCGGGGGAAGACCGAAGAGTACAAGAAGCGTCTGACCGAGGGAGAGACTCTGGACGATCTGCTTCCGGAGGCTTATGCAACCGTGAGAGAGGCTGCAAAGCGTGTTCTGAACATGGAACACTACAGAGTACAGCTGATCGGTGGTATCATCCTGCATCAGGGACGTATCGCAGAGATGCGTACCGGTGAAGGTAAGACTTTGGTGTCTACCCTTCCCGCTTATCTGAATGCTTTGGAAGGCAAGGGTGTCCATGTTGTTACCGTCAATGACTATCTGGCGAAGCGTGATGCAGAGTGGATGGGTCAGGTACATGAGTTTCTGGGACTGAAGGTCGGCGTGGTACTGAACAGCATGACCTCCGAGGAGAGACAGGAAGCTTACAAGTGTGATATCACTTATGTTACCAACAACGAACTGGGATTTGATTATCTGCGTGATAACATGGTTATTTACAAGGAACAGCTGGTTCTGCGTGGATTGCATTATGCCATCATCGATGAGGTGGACTCTGTACTGATCGATGAAGCGAGAACTCCTCTGATCATTTCCGGACAGAGCGGCAAGTCTACCGCTTTATATGAAATGTGTGATCTGCTGGCACGTCAGATGAAGCGCGGTGATGATGTACAGGAACTGACCAAGATGGACGCCATTATGGGTGTGGTACAGGAAGAGACCGGAGACTTCGTAGTCAACGAGAAGGATAAGATCATTAACCTGACCGCAGCAGGTATGGAGAAGGTTGAGAGATTCTTCCACATTGATAACTTCGCTGATCCCGAGAACCTGGAGATCCAGCACAACATCATTCTGGCATTACGTGCCCATAATCTGATGTTCCGTGATAAGGATTACGTGGTAAAGGATGACCAGGTACTGATCGTCGATGAATTTACCGGACGTATCATGCCGGGACGCCGTTACTCCGACGGTCTGCATCAGGCAATCGAAGCAAAAGAGCATGTAAAGGTGAAGAGAGAAAGTAAGACGCTGGCATCCATTACCTTCCAGAATTTCTTTAACTTATTCGATAAAAAGTGTGGTATGACCGGTACGGCTCTCACTGAGGAGACCGAGTTCCGTGAGATCTACGGCATGGATGTTGTTGTGATCCCTACGAACCGTCCCGTTATCCGTAAGGATCTGCAGGATGCTGTATACAAGACGAAGAGAGAGAAGCTGAACGCTATCGTGAATGCGGTAGAGGAAGCACACGCCACAGGACAGCCTGTACTGGTAGGTACGATCACGATCGAAGCCAGTGAGGAGCTGAGCAGAATGCTGACCAAGCGCGGTATCCAGCACAAGGTACTGAATGCAAAATTCCATGAACTGGAAGCAGAGATCGTAGCCGATGCCGGTGTACACGGTGCGGTAACCATCGCTACCAACATGGCAGGCCGTGGTACGGATATCAAGCTGGATGATGAAGCGAGAGCCGCCGGCGGACTGAAGATCATCGGTACCGAGCGTCATGAGTCCAGACGTATTGATAATCAGCTGCGTGGTCGTTCCGGACGTCAGGGAGATCCCGGTGAGTCCAAGTTCTACATCTCTCTGGAGGACGATCTGATGAGACTGTTCGGTTCCGAGCGCCTGATCAGCATGTTCAATACCTTAGGTATCCCTGAGGGACAGGAGATCGAGCACAAGGCATTGACCAATGCCATCGAATCCGCACAGAAGAAGATCGAGAGCAACAACTACGGTATCCGTAAGAATCTGTTAGAGTATGACCGTGTCATGAGTGAACAGAGAGAGATTATCTACGAGGAGCGTCTGCGGGTACTGAACGGCGAGAGCATGCGTGATGTGATCTACAAGATGATCACCGATATTACCGAGAACTGTGTAGATATCTGTATCAATGACGACGCAGATATCTCCGACTGGGATTTCAATGAGTTAAATACCCTGCTCATTCCTACGATCCCGTTACAGCCTCTGACACCGGAGCGTGTGAAGAAGCCCAAGAAGAACAGCCTAAAGCAGCAGTTAAAGGAAGAAGCTGTGAAGCTGTACGAAGCAAAAGAAGCCGAGTTCCCCGAACCCGAAGCGATCCGTGAGCTGGAGCGTGTGGTTCTGCTGAAGGTCATTGACCGCAAGTGGATGGATCACATCGACGACATGGAGCAGCTGCGTCAGGGCGTGGGCTTACAGGCATATGGTCAGAGAGATCCTCTGGTAGAGTACAAGATGAGCGGTTACGAGATGTTCGATGAGATGACTCAGAACATCCGAGAAGAGACTGTGAGACTTCTGTTCCATATCAAGATCGAACAGAAGGTAGAGCGTGAGCAGCAGGCGAAGATCACCGGAACGAACAAGGATGATTCCTTGCCGAAGGGACCTGTAAAGCGTGAAAATGCAAAGGTGTACCCGAACGATCCCTGCCCCTGCGGAAGCGGTAAAAAATACAAGAACTGCTGCGGACGGAAAGCGTGATGCTTTCTGATGGCAGTCGGAAGATAGTGCGGCAGCACGGAACAATCCTACCCAAGGTCTTTCACCCACCTATGAGCAAGCTCATGTGGGCTTAGACCTTTTGATCCTGGCATCATTAAAATAATAGAATAAGAAAGTGGGTGACGTTAAGTGGTTGAATTAGATCAGATGAAGACAGAAATCCTGTCCTACGAAACACCTTTAGCGGAAGTGAGGGATTCACTTTGACCTTGCTAACAAGGCAAAGCGGATCGAAGAAATGGAACGTGAGATGGAGGCTCCCGGATTCTGGGATGACCCGGAGCGTTCCAATCAGAAAATGAAAGAACTGAAGAACCTGAAGGATACTGTGGGAGAGTGCGACAAGCTTTCGACACAGTTCGATGACATCCTGACCTTGATCGATATGGGATATGAGGAAAACGATGCGTCTCTGATCCCTGAGATCCGTGAGGAGCTGGATGAATTCATCAGGGAATTCGACGAACTCAGGATCGGTACATTATTATCCGGAGAATATGACAAAAACAATGCGATCTTAAAGCTCAATGCCGGTGCCGGAGGTACCGAGAGCTGTGACTGGTGCGGCATGCTGTATCGTATGTATACCCGCTGGGCGGAGCGCAAGGGCTTTGCCATCGAAGTACTGGACTATCTGGATGGTGACGAAGCAGGTATCAAGTCAGTGACTTTTCAGGTCAACGGCCTGAATGCCTACGGCTACCTGAAATCCGAGAAGGGAGTACACCGTCTGGTGCGTATTTCCCCTTTCAATGCTCAGGGAAAACGTCAGACTTCCTTTGTATCGCTGGATGTTATGCCGGATATCGAGGGCGATCTGGATGTGGATATTGATGAGAAGGATCTGCGCATCGACACCTACCGAAGCAGCGGTGCCGGTGGCCAGCATATCAACAAGACCTCCTCTGCCATTCGTATCACCCATATTCCTACGGGAACCGTGGTACAATGTCAGAATGAGCGAAGCCAGTTCCAGAACAAGGATAAGGCAATGCAGATGCTGAAAGCCAAGCTGTATCTGTTAAAGCAGGAAGCAAATGCCGAGAAGCTGTCTGATATCCGCGGTGAGGTCAAGGAGATTGGCTGGGGTAACCAGATCCGCTCCTATGTATTACAGCCTTACACACTGGTCAAGGATCATCGTACCGATGTGGAGACCGGTAATGTGGACGCAGTACTGGACGGCGGACTGGATATCTTCATCAATGGCTATCTGAAATGGATCAGCGTGCAGGGAGATAAGAAGAACACAGAGAATTAACAAATTCAAGTTTGTAAATGACACATTCCAGAAGGAGTGAAAGCTTTCTGGAATGTGATTTTTTATAAGGGAGAAAATTACATATGAGAAACGAAAACAAAGAGACAAACCAGGGCAAAAAAGCGATAGGAGAGTCCATGGGCAGCAGAATTGTGCTTGCCCTGATCGTTGTGGCTGTGATAGTTACGGCGGCAAAAGTGATCCCTTTGGTCCGGAATCGGGTACAGACTTCCCAATATCCGGTGATCGAGCTGGCAGATCTGCAGGGAATGGAACTGGAGAGCTTAAGTGATGGAAAGTTCAGTTTCAGCTATCCGGCAGAAGACTGGGAAGTGTGGGAGCAGGTGACGACGGATTATCACCCGCTTACGATCTTCTATAAAGGGACAGCGGATGACGGCTCCACAAGTATCTCGGTGGCGGAGAATGACACCGTGGTCACACAGTTGAAACCGGAACTTCTGCAGGTAATGTTGGATGGCTTAAAAGAACAGGCTCCTTATATGGTGATAAAGGAAAGTGAAATGCGCAGTATGGAAGGTACACCGGTGTTCTATCTGGAGGACAATATGTCACTGACCCAGGAAGGACTGGATATGATGGTAGATACCGGCGCGTGGACAGAGGAAACGATAGAAGCCATGGGCGGCCGTGAGGCACTTTTAAGTAACAATATTGCTTCGGACCAGATTCAGATCTATCAGTTGAAAAATGGAAAAATTTATGTGTATACCGGAAATTATACGGATGATGCGCAGAAAGATATGGTACTGGACACCATCACGGTGATAGCACAGACAATAAAGAGCACAGGCAATTAATGCCTGTGCTCGTTCTGCATCAGATCCAGAAAATATAAGGTCTGGGTCATATTCATGTATGGCACCAGCCACAGAGTTCCGATACCGAAGCTCAGCAAACACAGAAATCCCAGCGGCAGGAAACTCATCTGTAAGCAGAACAGCTCCCATTTATGTCCTTTCATAATACGGAAGCTTAATTTCATCAGCTCCATAGCGCTATACTGGGGAAAATCCAACAGTAAATAGTAAGCCTGGGATAAACCAAGGGATAACGGAATATAGATACACATACCGATGACCATAAGCACAATGCACAGGATTGCCATGGTTATGGCGTCAAAGCCTTTACCTGACCGCAGGAGAAAATAGCAGATATCAAACGGCAGTGTACATGCCGTATTCAGCAGGATCAGTACTGCGGAGATCCCGAGCGATTTTTTGAATAAGTATTTGAAGCCGTAGAACAGATTGGCAGTTACAGCAGGTCTGCCGCAGGCAGTATTCAGATAAAATAATGTGATGCCGGTCTGAAATACTCCGGTGAAAATCGACAATAAAGTCGTACAGGCTGTCAAAAGCAGATATTCCGTCAGAGATGTCTCTGCGCTTCCCCCCATAAGTGTCCGTACGGTAAGGATCATAGTGAAGGTCATGCTGACGGCAAAGGTGAGGGAAAATACGATCAGACTCCGGCAGATGGACAGCAGGATGGCATTGCCGTAATGCCCTGCCATCTGATCTCTGGCTTTTTCTTTGAGTTGGGCTCTGGATGCATATTGTATCATAGAAATCCTCTTTTCTTTTTATTATTGCGTTCTATTGGTTATTCCGGCTACTCCGGGTTTTGATTTCGTAACCGCAGAATGCATCGGAAAACATAGGCATGTCTTACAGGTAAGATTGCCAGAATTCTTCCATATCGACACCGTACATCTGCTGGTACATCTGATCCAGCATATTCATATAAGAAGGATCTGTGAATACCGTGACAATGCTGCTGACCGTTATGAAGATACCGAGTGCCAGTCCCACACAGGACAGCCAGATCCCGGCAACACACATATTGTTCATGCGTTGCCCTCTTTTCCGGGTGAGCAATGCAAAGAGAATGCCCAGAGCACCGGTGGGAATGGACAGCAGTCCCGTGCAGCATAATACCAGGGAACAGATGCCGCAGACCATAGAAGCGATCGACAAACCCCTGTATTTCGGATCGATCTGTGGCATATTTTGATTCATTTCGTTATTCTGATTCTGATAATAATCCATAGAAAGCCTCATTTCCGGGCGGCATATGGTAAATTTGTCTGCCGCGCTTATATTAAGTACTGTACCATCTTTTCCTGTAATAAGCAAATGAAATAAGAATGAAAACATTGAGAAAACTTCCGATTTCCAGTATAATATACCCATGCGCAAAACAAAATGGCAACAGGCCATCAGGAGGAACTATGGATATTATACAGAAAATCAAAGAAGAACTTCAGGTAGAAAAATGGCAGGTGGAAGCTGCGGTGAAGCTGATCGATGAGGGAAATACCATCCCGTTCATCTCCCGTTACCGTAAGGAGGCCACCGGATCTCTGAACGACGAGCAGCTGCGTAATCTCGATGAGAGACTGACCTATCTGAGAAGTCTGGAAGATAAAAAGGAGCAGGTGCTGAAGAGCATCGAGGAACAGGGAAAACTTACCGATGAGTTAAAGGAGAAGATTCTGGCAGCCCAGACGCTGGTAGTGGTAGAGGATCTGTACCGCCCCTATCGTCCCAAGAGAAAGACCCGTGCCAGTATTGCAAAGGAGAAGGGTCTGGAACCTCTGGCAGAATATATTCTGCGCCAGGAGGCAACAGAACCGGTGCTTAACGAGGCAGCAAAGTATGTATCCGAAGAAAAAGAAGTAAAGACTCCGGAGGAAGCATTGCAGGGAGCACAGGATATTATTGCCGAGATGATCTCCGACGATGCGGATCATCGTCTTTACATCCGCAATATCACCGTAGAGGAAGGCATTGTGACCGGTACGGCGAAGGATGAGAAGGCTCAGAGCGTCTACGAGATGTATTACAATTTTGAAGAGCCTGTGAAGAAGATCGCAGGTCACAGAGTATTGGCATTGAACCGTGGAGAGGCAGAAAAAGTACTGACTGTTAAAGTCAATGCACCGGAGGAACGTATTCTGCGTTATCTGGAGAAAAAGCTGATCACGAAGGAAAACGAATATACTACACCGGTAATCTGTGCCGCAGTGGAAGACAGCTACGATCGTTTAATAGCACCCGCTATTGAAAGAGAGATCCGTAACGATCTGACAGAAAAGGCAGAGGACGGAGCGATCAATGTCTTCGGTAAAAACTTAGAGCAGCTGTTGCTGCAGCCTCCTATCGCAGGCAAAGTGGTCTTAGGCTGGGATCCGGCATTCCGTACCGGATGTAAGCTGGCGGTAGTGGATGCTACCGGAAAAGTGCTGGATACGAAGGTAATCTATCCTACCGCACCGCAGAATAAGGTGGAGGAGTCCAAAGCTGAACTGAAGAAACTGATCAAAAAATATAATGTGGATTTAATTTCCGTAGGAAACGGTACAGCCTCCAGAGAGTCCGAGCAGGTAATCGTAGAACTGTTGAAGGAACTGGATCGTCCGGTACAGTATGTGATCGTCAACGAGGCAGGTGCTTCCGTATACTCCGCAAGTAAGCTGGCAACAGAAGAATTTCCTAATTTTGACGTGGGACAGAGAAGTGCTGCATCTATCGCCAGAAGATTACAGGATCCCCTGGCAGAACTGGTGAAGATCGATCCCAAGTCCATCGGTGTCGGCCAGTATCAGCACGACATGAACCAGAAGAAATTAAGCGATGCCTTAAGCGGCGTGGTGGAGGACAGTGTAAACAAGGTCGGTGTGGATCTGAATACTGCGTCCGCATCCCTTCTGGAATATGTCTCCGGCATTAACAAGACGATTGCGAAGAATATTGTAGATTACAGAGAAAATAACGGGCGTTTTGTAAGCAGAAAGCAGTTGTTAAAGGTGCCGAAGCTGGGACCTAAGGCATATGAGCAGTGTGCCGGTTTCTTACGGATCCCAGATGGTAAGAATCCTCTGGATGCCACCAGCGTTCATCCCGAATCCTACGAAGCAGCGGAGCAGCTGATGGCGAAGCTGGGACTGACAATGGAGGACATTAAGGAAGCCCAGAAACAGGCGGCAGCTAAGAAAGCTTCCGGCAAGAGCGGGGCACAGGCTTCCGGACAGAAGAACGGCAGTAATGCAGCCAATACGGCAAAGAAACGGGAAGAGCAGAAAGGTAAGACCGTAAGAGTGCATAATACCAATACCGCTATGGGCAAGGCTCTGGCAGCGGCCATGGGTGGTGTGAGCTTTGATAATTCTGCAGAAACTTCTACAAAGAAAAATGCACCGGCAGTACAGAATGCATCAAATGATGCAAAAGATATTTCCGGACTGGAAAAGCGTATTAAGAATAAGAAACTGCTGGCAGAAGAGCTGGGAATCGGCGAGATCACGCTGACAGATATCCTGAAGGAACTGGAGAAGCCGGGCAGAGATCCCAGAGACGATATGCCGAAGCCGATCCTGCGCAGTGATGTTCTGGATATGAAGGATTTAAAGCCCGGCATGATTCTGAAAGGAACCGTGCGTAATGTCATTGACTTTGGTGTGTTCGTGGATATCGGTGTCCATCAGGACGGACTGGTGCACATCTCCCAGATCACCGACCGCTATATCAAGCATCCGCTGGAAGCTGTCAGCGTCGGAGATATTGTGGATGTGCAGGTATTGACTGTGGATGTGGCGAAGAAACGTATCGGTCTGACCATGAAGATCCAGAAGCAGTAATATTATGACCCGCCCCGATATGAGCATAAAAGTGGGATGATAATCCCACGATATGCGAATA
>OJQO01000662.1_pt1 | contig 13539 bp, 9 predicted proteins | sample 1598931 | NCBI WGS metagenome assembly OJQO01 (sample SAMN03922515, study PRJEB24848) | human gut metagenome | isolation source: stool sample | host: Homo sapiens | place: Germany | collected 2010-02 | reverse complement strand
CAAGGAGTATCGTCGGCAGCGTCAGATGTGTATAAGAGACAGCAAATATATAGCAAATATTTTTTTGTGCAAAATTTTTTCGGAAAACTGCATGACAATTTCTCGGATGTCCGTTTGTCTCTTGCGGGGACGAACCGTACGGGAGGTGTCGGTGGGCCGGTACGGAGACGGTGCAGGGTTTCTCCGAATTGTTTTTGACGGGCCGGTACTCCGATATACCTGTTATTATGAATACGGCGTTCCTCGTTACATGAATATTTTATAGATTTGCAGGGTTTTATTGTTATGAAAGTGTACGGAATAGCGAAAAGGGCGGTGCTGCTGACCGCAGCGCTGTTGGTTTGTGTGGCCGGGTGGGCGCAGAACAGCATCTCCGCGCTCGTTTTCGATGAATACGAATGGGATTTCGGTACGCTGCGTGAAGTGGACGGCCCGGTCAGCCATCTCTTCTCCTTCACCAACACGGGTACGGGTGCGGCGGTCATTACGCGCATCAAGGTGGACTGCGGTTGTACCGCAGTCGATTACAGCCGCGAACCGGTGAAGCCGGGCGGGCGCGGTTCCGTGGAGGTGGTGTTCGACCCGGCGAATTATTCGGGTAAATTCTCGAAGAGCGTGACCGTCTACAGCAACGGCAACCGAAATCTGCTTACGGTGAAGGGGACGGTGATAGGGCGTCCGCGCAGTGTGGAGGAGGAGTATCCGTTCGCGTTGGCGGGCGGAGTACGGGCCGAGGCCATGCATGTGGCGTTCGGATATGTGGAGAACAGCAGTGTCGAGTCCGTTGCCGTCGGTGTCGTCAATACGGGGGAGACCGAAACCGTGTTGTCTGTGAGGGCCGGTTACGGGAGCGGCCGGCTGACGATAGCCGCTCCGGAGCGGCTCGCACCGGGAGAGAGAGGCTTGGTGACCTTTACCTACGATTTTACCGAAGGGGACCCGGTGTACGGTCTGCTGGCCGAGCGGGTCTATTTCTCGGTGGACGGCGAGGAGGCGGGCCTGCCCTTTACGGCCAATGCCATCGCGGTGGATGATTTCAGCGCTACGGATATCTCCCGGGCTGCCCGTTGCGAGGTGTCGCCGATGTACCGGAATTTCGGGGATGTCCGGCCGGGAAGCGAGCTGACGCTTGAGGTGAATATCTCGAACAGCGGGCAAAGCGACCTGATTGTACGGAGCGTGTCACTCCGGCGCGGTACGGAGTGTCCGCTGACCCCGGGGACGGTCGTGCGTCCCGGAACGTCGCTGGCCGTGCCGGTGACGTTGAAGATAAGCGAGGAGGCTTACGGTACAGAGTCGGGCGGGGTCTCGTTCGTAGTGAACGACCCGGTGCGTCCTTTCCGTGAGGTGCGGCTGGGGGCCGATGTCTATTGATACAACGGCTTCCGGCTCCGGAGAATTGTTGCAATGGAAGTATAACCAAATACGTAATTATGTTCAGGATAGTAGAAAAAAGGCTGCTTGCGCCGGATATCTGGCTGATGAATGTCGAAGCGCCGCGCGTAGCCAAGGCGGCCCAGCCCGGTCAGTTCGTGATAGTCCGCGGTACCGACGACGGGGAGCGGATACCGCTGACGGTTGCCGATTACGACAGGGAGCAGGGGACAATCAGCATCGTGATACAGGCTGTCGGTGCTTCCACCCGTAAGATAGTGGCCCTCGAAGAGGGCGGCGCTTTGGCCGATTTCGCCGGCCCGCTCGGTCAGCCGTCGGAGTTCATACACGAAACTCCGGAGGCTCTGCGTGCCAGGAAGTTCCTTTTTATCGCCGGAGGCGTGGGTGCGGCGCCGGTTTATCCGCAGGTGAAATGGCTGCATGAACACGGCGTCGAGGCGGATGTCATCGTGGGAGCCCGTAACCGGGAGATGTTGATTATCACCGATGAGCTGCGCAAAGTGGCCGGTAACCTCTATCTGTCCACCGACGACGGAAGCGCGGGTTTCCACGGCAATGTCACGGCGCTGATGAAAGACCTCATCGACAACCGCGGCAAACGCTACGACGAGATTGTCACCATCGGACCGATGATAATGATGAAGTTCGTGGCCCTTGCGGCGCGTGAATACGGCATCAGGACCATCGCAAGCCTCAATACGCTGATGATAGACGGAACGGGCATGTGCGGAGCCTGCCGGGTGAGCATCGGCGGCAAGATGAAGTTCGCCTGCGTGGACGGTCCGGAGTTCGATGCGTCGCTGATAGATTTCGACGAGGCGATGCGTCGTCAGCGGATGTACAAGTCTAAGGAATCGGTCGCCGACCACCGTTGCCGTATCGGCCGGGGATGACGGAAACCGAAAATGTACGGCGGTTTTCTGCCGGATGGAGTGAAGAAGGGATAACGCGGGTACGGCCCGCATAAATATATCTAAAAAAAGAGTATGGCTAACAAGATTCCCCGCGTCCCGGTGCGGGAACAGAATCCCCGAGTAAGGGCGACGAACTTCGACGAAGTTTGTTACGGATACGACCTGAACGAAGCGCAGCTTGAGGCTTCGCGTTGCTTGAACTGCAAGAAGCCCCAGTGCATGGCGCATTGTCCGGTTTCCATCAAAATACCGAATTTCATTACCAAGGTGCTGGCCGGTGACCTGGCCGGTGCCGCAGCGGTCATTGCCGAGGACTCTTCGCTGCCCTCGGTGTGCGGCCGTGTCTGTCCGCAGGAGGCACAGTGCGAAGGAGCGTGCGTGCTCGGCATTAAAGGGGAGCCGGTGGCTATCGGCAAACTGGAGCGTTTCGTGGGAGATTGGGAATTGGAACACGGCAGCAGCCAGCGGGCGGCGGTCGCCTCCAACGGGCACAAGGTCGCCGTAATCGGCAGCGGTCCTTCGGGATTGGCATGTGCTGCCGACCTGGCCAAGATGGGGTATGAGGTGACGGTGTTCGAGGCGCTGCACAAGCTCGGCGGGGTGCTGCAATACGGCATTCCCGAATTCCGCCTTCCGAAAGACAAGGTGGTGGCCCGCGAGATAGAGAAGGTGAAGGCACTGGGAGTCCGGTTCGAGACCGATACCATCGTCGGACGTACCGTGACCATCGACGGCCTGATGCGCGACGAAGGGTTCGAGGCGGTATTCATCGGTTCCGGAGCCGGTCTGCCCAAGTTCATGGGGATTCCGGGCGAGAACCTGAACGGCGTACTCTCGGCCAACGAGTTCCTGACGCGCAACAACCTGATGAAAGCCTATCTGGAGGAGTCCGACACGCCCGTCTATGTGGGCGAACGGACGGTGGTCGTAGGGGGTGGCAACGTCGCCATGGATGCCGTGCGTACCGCCAAACGGTTGGGGGCCGATGCCTATATCGTCTATCGCCGTTCCGAAGCGGAGCTTCCTGCCCGTCTGGAAGAGGTACACCATGCCAAAGAGGAGGGGGTACAGTTCGTGATGCTCGCCAATCCGCTCGAGATTCTCGGCAACGAGGAGGGTTGGGTGCGGGGCGTGCGCTGCATCCGGATGGAGCTCGGCGAACCCGATGAGTCGGGGCGCCGTTCCCCGAAAGCGGTTCCGGGTTCCGAGTTCGAAATTCCGTGCGATACCGTCATCATGTCGCTGGGTACCTCACCGAATCCTCTCATCGCCTCCACGACGGAGGGGCTTCAGACGACGCGTTGGGGCGGTTTGATTGCGAACGACGAAGGGGCTACTACCCGTGAGGGCGTGTTTGCCGGCGGCGATGCCGTGACGGGCGCGGCTACGGTTATTCTTGCCATGGGAGCGGGACGCAAGGCGGCCGCGGCTATCGACGCCTATATCCAGGGCAAGGGAGCCCAGTGAGATACCGGTATCCTGTCCCGTCGGTCGAGGCCGTATTGGGAAAGGGTACGATACGAAAGCCGAAAAGGGAAGGATTTCAATCCTTCCCTTTTCGGCTTTCGTATCTGTGGCGGCTGCCGGGCCGTTTTCTTTGCGCATCGCTGCCGGGGACGTTTTTCCGTATCCGGCGCTACCCGCAGTTTTGCCGGGGCTTGCCATATCGTGTACTCGGTTTGTAGTATGTCGGATTGGGCCTTCTTTCCGTACCGTCGCCGGAGGCACTGTCTCCCCGTCCGGCCGTGTGCGGTCTTTGCAGAGGGTGGATGATATCTCCTTGCTACTGCGGGGTGTTCCGGGCCTGTTGTGTCTCTCCGCTGTCGGGATATCGCTTGAGGCTGACTCTGCCTGTGGAGTCGAGTACCGCATAGGTGGGATGTTCTATCCATTCGCCGAGGAATACGGCGGTGGAGCCGTTGCCCAGCGGATAGATTTCGGCACAGTGGTTGTGGCCGAATACGAAGTAATCGACCGGTTCATGGGCACAGTAGCGGCGGGCGAAACGCACCATCGGTTCCTCTTCGGCAAGGAAGCGGTGCGTGACGGCCTTCGATTTGCGGCTGTGCGACGACCATCCGTATCCGAAGCGCAGTGCGGTGTCGGGATGCAGCAGATGGGAAAAGAGCCACCGGACGGCGGGCGACCGGAAAGTCCGGTTCATGAGCCGCGTCGGGAATCCGTGTTCGCGGGCGGTGATGTCGTCGCCGTGGGTGATGAAGAATCGTTTGCCGTAGAGCAGGGTTTCGAGGGGTTTGTCGTGGACATGGACTCCGCACTCCGTTTGGAGATAGCCGTAGGCCCACATGTCGTGGTTGCCGGTGAAGAAGTGGATTTCCACCCCCCGGTCGGTCAGCTCCGACAGGGTGCCGAGCAGCCGGGTGAAACCTTTCGGGACGACGCGCCGGTATTCGTACCAGAAATCGAACAAATCTCCTACGAGGAAGATGGCTTCGGCATCGGCGGCAACCCTCCGCAGCCATCCGATGAGCAGTTTTTCGCGTTCCCGCGACTCCTGCGCCGGTAGCAGTCCGAGATGCATGTCCGATGCGAAGTAGTACATGGCTCCCTTTTATTTCAGTCTCCTTACGAGATTGTCCACCTCGCGGGCGAGTTTGTCGGTCGGGATGTCGCGCCCCACGATTTCGCCGTTGCCGTCGATGAGGTAATTGGCGGGAACCTTGTCGATGTTGTACACGCGCGGGGCGATACCTGCCGGCCCCTTGAAGTCGCATACCGAAATCCAGGGCAGCCTCTGTTCCTGTACGGCGTTTATCCACACCTGTTTGTCGGTATCTATTCCCACTTGGTATATCTCGAAGCCCTCCCCGGCGAATCGGCTGTAAATCTCCTTGAGTTCGGCGTTGTACATCGCCGCCTCCGGTGCTGCGGCCGACCAGAAGTCGAGTAGAATGACCTTGTTCCCGATGGACGAGAGCCGGCGGACGTCGCCGTACATGTCCGGCAGGGCGATGTCGGGATAGGGAGCCGGATTGCAGATGCTTTCGCTGACCATGCGTGCGAGCTCCTCGTTGGCGTCGGCCATGTCGACCTGCGACCGGAGCGCGGCCACGTACGGCGAATCGGGATAGTATTTGGAGACGGAATCGGCTACGAGCCGGTAGTAGATGATGTCGGAATTGCCGTTGAAGAGCGTCTTGTCGTCGGGCAGTCGCTGGTAAAGGGCGTAAAGCGCCGCAAGCGACCGGCTGTTGGTTACGATGAATTTTATCTGTTCGCGTTTCAGACGGCTGTACTCCCTGCCGTACTCCTTGATGTACTCTGTCCGGCGTGCGGCGTTGCGGTCGGTCGTGGAGATGAGCCGGGAGAGCGAATCGAGCCTTCCGGCCCCGGCATTCATCATGTCATTGAGCTCCTTGACGAGGATGGATTCGCGCGACCCTCGTATGATGTAGTCGCCCGGGTTGCCGTACATCGACGAGATGGTGACCTTCTCGCCTGGCGATACGAACAGGGGTATTCTGTCTTCGCCTATTCGGAGATTGTAGAATGTCGTTCCGCTCGGAGGCAGTTCGATGTTGAACCGGAAGTTGCCCCTGCGGTTCGTGGCCGTCGAATCCACCGATACGGCGCCCGTGGCCGTTATCTGTTCGAGCACCACCATGCACCGCTCGGGGCCGGCGATGCGCCCGGACACTTTCGCCCTGTTGCTGTCGCAGGAGACGGCGAGCGCTGCTGCGGCGCATACCGCCAGGGCGGGTACAAGAAGAGAGTGTTTCATACGTGTCGGTTTGGGGTACAAAGATAACCCGATTGATAGGAAAACGCGAAAAACGGCGCGATATTACGTGCCGGTTTCCGCAGCCGCAGCCCTGTGCGTCTTATTTGGAATAGTTGTGCCGCTGGGGGCCCTTGTTGTTCTTGCCGTTCTTCTTGTTGGCGTAGAGCGGTTTCTTGCTGCGTACCGGCGCCTGCTTGTATTCGCTCTTTATCAGACTCAGGGCATCCTCGTCCACGCTGATGCGGTAGTCCGACATTCGCTTTATCTCCTTGATGATGGCCTCGTTGTTGGGGTGCTCCTGATTGTATTCGTAACTTTTGGTGCGCATGTAGCGGGCAATGTCGCCCAACACCTCTTGTACGGCCTCCTGGTCCCGTACCCCTTCGAGCGAACGGATGACCTTCTTGACATATTTGCCGTAATGTTTCAGCCCCACCTTTTCGTCGGGATAGTCCATGCGGCGCGGTACGGGTGTCAGCGTCATCGAGGTGGGAATGGGATAGGGAGAATCCACGTCGAGCTTGAAATCGGACATGATGAACATGTGGTCCCAGAGTTTGTGGGTGAACTCCGGGGTGTCCCGCAGGAGGGGGTTGAGGTTACCCATCACGTTTATCACTACCCGTGCCTTGCGGTTGCGTTCATCGCGGTCTTCGATGGCCATCAGGTTGTCCACCATCTGGTGTATGTGCCGGCCGTACTCCGGCAGCTGCAGGTTTTTCCTGTAGATGTTATAGTTTTTTTCCATAAAATGAATCATTAGTCGCTGCCGCAAGACGGCAACCACCTGTTCACGATAATGACCGGCTCCGTTCCTCGGTAGGACATCCGTCCGGTAAAATATGTGAAATCAGGAGGTCAAAATGCTGATAGGTAGGAGAAAAATAACAGCATGTCTTTTGACAAGAAAAACTAATTACTTAACTTTGTACAAAGTTAATGCGATTTTTTGGGGAAATCAAATTTTGCTGTAACATTTTAACCTCCGACTATGGCCAATATACTGGTAATAGATCCTTCGCGCAGCATGCGCAATACTCTGAAAGAGCGTTTGGAGTATGAGGGCCATGCGGTGGAAGTCGCCGAAGACACGATTTCCGGCATGACCGTCTATGCGAACCGGCATTTCGACCTGTTGCTGTGCGGACAGCCCGATTCCCCGCTGAGAACCTCCACGCCGTGGATAAGGCTGTCGCATGACAGCAGCCCGGAAAGCGCCGTTCTGGCTATGCAGCAGGGTGCTGTCGATTTCGTCACGAAACCCATCAACATGAACCGGCTGCTGGATGCCGTGCGCAAGGGGCTGGCCAAGACGCCTGCCGCCGTGGCGGATGCGGCGGACGAGGCCGAATCCGTCCCGGAAGAGGTCGTCCCGGTGCGCCGTGTGCGTGCCGCGCGGTCGCATGTCGGCAGGATAGTGGGCGAATCGGTTCCGGTCAAGCGTCTGAACACGTTGATTGACAAGGTCGCCCCGACCGATGCACGGGTACTTATCATGGGAGCCAACGGGACGGGCAAGGAGCTCGTGGCGCGTTGGCTGCACGAGAAGAGCCGCCGGCGCGACGGACCGTTCGTCGAAGTAAACTGCGCCGCCATCCCTTCCGAACTTATCGAAAGCGAACTGTTCGGTCATGAGAAAGGGGCCTTCACCTCCGCCGTCAAGCAGCGCAAGGGCAAATTCGAGCAGGCCCACAACGGAACGTTGTTCCTCGACGAGATAGGCGATATGTCCCTGCCGGCGCAGGCGAAGGTACTGCGCGTGTTGCAGGAGCGCAAGATAACGCGCGTCGGCAGCGACCGCGACATCGACGTGAATGTGCGTGTTCTGGCCGCGACCAATAAGGACATTCCCCGCGAAATATCCCGCGGCGAGTTCCGCGAAGACCTTTTCCACCGGTTGAGCGTCATCATCATCCGTGTGCCGACGCTGGCCGAGCGCATAGACGATATTCCCATCTTGGTGGACCATTTCCTGGAGACGATATGCGGCGAATACAACGTGCCTGTCAAGAAGATAGAGGCGGAAGCGCTGGCCGAACTGCAGAAATTGCCCTGGACGGGGAACATCAGGGAGCTCCGCAACGTGGTGGAGCGCCTCGTCATCCTGTGCGAGAATACGATAACGGTCGATGACGTGAAGATGTACGCCAACGGACTGCAATAGCTCCGCAGATTGCTTGTTGCAAAGAGAAATGACAGTGCAGGGCGCATACCGAAGAGTATGCGCCCTGCGCTTGTCGTGTCTGTTCGCTCTTGTCGTGTCTGTTCGCTCCCTATTTCGCGGAGCAAGGCGCCCTGCCGGGAACGAACTTCGAGCTGCGGGGATGAAAAAACCGGGGTCCCCGTTTCGGGGACCCCGGCACCAACATTAATTATCCTAAAACCGGACTATGCAACCATAGCCTTTTCGTCATTGCCTACTCTTTGCTGTTCTCGGTGGAGAGTACCGTCACGGTGCCGGTCGCCTTGATTGCGGCGAGGTCGGGTATCGTGATAACGGCTACGGCGGTAGCGTCTTTGTCGGTCTGCAGGTCGCCGCCCTTGTTCAGCCACGTCAGTACGCCGGTTGCAGGGTCAATCGTCAGCCCGCCGCCGAAGGATGCTTCGCTGTCGGCCGTGTATTCAAGCGAGTATTCGAACCTCAGGTCTGCGGCATTCAGCTTGTAGGTATCCGTACCGAGCGTCGTGAGTTCGCCGTTCTGGTATACTACCCTGTTGTCCGTATCCTTGATGATTACCAGGTCGGCGATGTCTGCCTCGTCAGCCGTAGCGGTAAGCGTCCGGAGCTCGACGGCGGCTATCGTCGCGTTGAAGGGCCTTACGAAGCGTACGGTGAAGCTCTTTTCGCACCATTCGCCGTTCTGGCAGGTTGCAACCATCTCGACTTTGTACTCCCTGTACGATTCGTTCTGTGTCAGCGGAGTGGTCAGCGAGATTACCTGGTCGGACCACTCCGTACCGGTAATTTCGGCACCTTCGTTCTCGAGCCTGTTGTCCTCGAACCGGAAGGAGAGACCGGTATGGTTGCCTGCGAGTACGTCGTAACCGTTGAGGTAGTTTTCGCAGAATTCCTTCATTTCGGCTTCGAGCTTCCATGCACCGGCTACTTCCCGGCCTTTAACCTGTACCGTCTGGTCTGCACCGGCGATGAGGTAGTCGGGGTTCAGTGCGGGCATGTGGCTCAGGTCATGTTCGATATTGTAGTCGAGCGTGATGACGATATTCGGGTCCTGTTTCCTGTTCTTCGCAGGATACGTGAGGGTGAAAGTCTTCTCGCCGAATTTCGCCTTGTTGGTAATGAGGATGTTTGCCAGCTCGGTGGAAGTATTGACATCCGCCGGATTCTTCGAGTCGATGGTTACGCCGTCGGGCATTTGCGTCGTAGGACCGTTTACCGGGTCTATGTATTTTACCTCGGCATCGTTGTACCTCGTGGAGAATTCTTCCATCGTCAGTCCGAGTACATCGAGTATTTCGGCGTTGAAGGTAGCCCAGTCGTAGTGTTCGGTATAGCCCGTGTTCGGGTCGATGTCCGCATACTCGATGGCCTCTCCGTGGTTGATGTTCCAGGTCTTCTCGAAGTCCTCCTTGTCTTCCGGAGCGACGTCGTCTTTGGTTATTTCGAGTTTGATGTAGGCGTTGGCGATTGCCTTGTCATTCACGAACGCGTATACTTCGAATATGGGGGTACGGCCTACCGCTGCGGTACCCTGTGCGAGCCACTCCTTGTCCACAGTCACGATGCCGGTCTTCTCGTCGAGCGTTACGAACTTTTGCTGGTCGGTATTGCCGTCCTCGGGCGATATGTACGAGGCGGGTTTACGGAACTCGTAGATGGGTTCGAAACGTACGGTCGCATCGGTGAGTACCTTCTCAATCTCCTTGGCATACGTTTCCACGACGGTGTGGAGGTCGATTGACGCATCGTATTTCAAATAGGCATCGGCAGCTTCGTCGAAGGCGGGAGTAGTCCAGCCGAGCGTTACGATGTCGGATTCGTCATAGTCCACCTTCTGCTGCTCGTCGTATTTCAGCTTCGTTTTGTTGATGATGACGAAATCTTTCAGTTCGGTCACCTTCACCGCTGCATAGTCGGAGACGATTTCCGTATCGTTCTCCGTATTGAGGGCCTGCAGGGCTACGATGGCTTCCTGATTCTCCTTCAGGCTTTTCAGCGCGTCGTTGGCCTTGACGGTGAAGTTCATGCCGCCCAGTTCGCCCACTTCGCTGGAGACGATGGTGAGCAGGTCGGCGTTGTCGCCTGCAACGCGGGTTTCAACCGTGCGGTCGATGAACGACCACTCGATATCGGAAACCTTTGCGTTCTGCGGATTCAGACGGTAGGTGACCTGTGCGTCGTTGGCAGCGATGAATTCACCTGCCCGGGTGATGGTGTAGAAGTCAATCACGCCCATACCCAGTTTCGTGTCGATAACCTGCGGCACGAAAGCAATCGACTGCAGATGGGTATAGAGCGGGATGCGTACGGGTTCCTCTTCCGTAGCGCCATCCACGTTGTAAAGCGTCAGGTAACCGTTTTCGCTGTCCCATACTGCGGTTACGGTACCGAGCGGCAGCCACGTTTCGGTGAGGATGCGTTTCGTTTCGTTGCCGGTAACGCCGTCACGGGTCACCTCTACCCAAAAGCCGTTCTCCTCGCCTTCGGTGCCCGGATAATAGTAAATGGTATCGCCTTTATCACCTTTGTCACCAGGGTCGCCTTGGTCGCCCTTGTCGCCTTGGTCGCCCTTGTCACCCTTGTCACCTTGGTCGCCCTTGTCACCCTTGTCACCCTTGGATGCGTAACCGGTGTCTACACCGTCTATGAACCAGTTGCCGTTGTCGCCGATGGTCACTACCGAACCGGGCTTGCCGTCCTGACCGTCGGCTCCGTTCGAGCCGTTGGTGCCGTTGGCACCATCCTTGCCGTTCGTAAGTTCGAAGGTCTTGCCGTTGCTCAGCGTTACCTTGACGCCGTTTTCGGTGGGAGTCACATCGGTGATGACAGCGCCGGCGCTGATTTGCGCTTTCAGTTCGCTGACCGATTTCTCGACAGCGGTGATACGGTCGTCCAGACTGGCGATGTCGCTGTCGTAATTCTTACAGGACACGAACATCCCTGCCGAACCGGACACCAATGCCCCGCACAGAAATAAGCTTAGAAATTTTTTGTTCATGACACAAAAGTTTAAAATTTATAAATTTTAAAAAAGAAAATGTGGCCTTGTCAGCGGTTGGCTCAATTATCCCCGTGTGTTTTCCGTTACTTTATAGGTAACGGCACATGTCCTTGTATCCTCACCGGAGGCCGTTTCGGATATGGGGTCGTGGTACGGTTGCATACGGACAGAGACAGCCTGTCCGGGGAAACGCATCTCCCCGGACCGACCGTCGCAGTTGAGAAAAGTCGCGGATTTGTTCGTATCTGGTTTCCGGCAGCCGGGGGGAGGCGGCTCCGGCAACCGGGCCGAACGTTTATCGGCCGGAGTTTTTCCGGGCCTGTTTTTTTACATAGGATATCACTTCCCGGTTGGCTTCGTCAATCCGGTCGTCCCGGAACGGTTTGAGGTAGGTCTCGGTGACCGCTATGGAGGAGTGTCCCATCGCCTCGGAGATGATGCCGGGATGTATTTCGCAGTAGTAGGCCATGGTAGCCCATGTATGCCGTATCGTGTAGGTGCTGATGGGTGTCGAGCCGCCGAACCGTTCCCCGAGCGCGGCGAGCTGCCGGTTGAAACTCCGCAGCGCACGCTGGTATTCACGGTAAGCCTCCTCGCTCCCTTCCGGACTGGTGAGGAACGGCAGCAGATAAGGCGATTCCTCCCTTTTATCCGACAGGGTGTCGATGAGCTTCAGGGCCTCCGGTGTCAGTATTACGGTGAGTCGTCTGCCCGTCTTGCGTCGCCTGTACCTTAATATATTGCCTTGGATGTCGCTTTTGCGCAGGTAGGCGAGGTCTACGAACGGGATGCCGCGCAGGATGAACATCAACTGGAGAATGGCCAGCGTGCGCTCCATTCCTGCGGAGAGTTCCTCGCCCTTGCCGTTCATCAGCCCTCCCATGTCGGAGGCTTCCAGCGACCTTTTCCGCTCGGAGGAGACCCCCGTTTGTACGTGCCGGAAGAGCCGTGGGACATAGCTGGCGTAGCCTTCGTCCACGGCCCGGTTGTAGGTGGCCCGCAGCACTTTCATGTAGGTGGAGACGGTGTTCCAACTGCATTTGCGTTTGCGGAGGTATATCTCGAAATCCTTCAGGAGCGCCGGGGTGAATTTCTTGAACGGGATGTCCCGGCAGCAGGAGAACAGGGCGAACGAATTGTACGCGCTTTGGTAGACGTGGGCCGTACCCCATTGTCCGTTCTCTTTAAGCTCCTGTATGATAGATGATAGCGTTTGCAATAACGATTTCTGTTCCATAGTACCGCATTTGTTTTGAATACATTGATTTATCGCCACATAATAAAAAAAACAACTATTATTTTGCGCGGTTGCAAAAAACAGCTATATTTGCGTTGTGTTATGTGCCGTTACCTATAAAGTAACGGCACATGCCGTTTTCGGGCGTTCCGGATGCGTTCAGGAGGCCTGAATGTGTCATATATCGGAGTGGTCGATGGTATATGCAGTACGGAAGATGTTCCGTACGGTGTCTTTCCGTATCTCTTTGCCGTCCGGTATCCGCTCCGGAACGGATGGACCGGATGCCGTATCGCCCAAATTCGGGTATTTTTGTGCATCGTTTAATCAAGTTTAAAAAAAATTACTATTTTTGTCTATTGTGACTTATGCGATATGTCATCAACTAAAGTAAATTATAATAATCTAAATCTCTGACTATGAGTAAAAAAATCTTGCTCGGAGCAATTTGTACGGTACTTTTTTGCGGTACTTCTGCAACTGTGTTCGCTCAGGACAATGCTCCCTCGGGCGCTGCGTCTTCACTGCTTAACAGCGCCGACCCCCGCGCCGCCGGTATGGGTATGGCAACTACCGCAGTGAACGACAATCCTTTCGGAATATTCGGCAATGCCGCATCCAACCTCCTCAGCGAAAAACGGATGGGCTTTGGCTATTCCTACAACCCCGTGATGCCCGATTACAATAAGGGCGTTGCTACCCATGCGGTAGGCGGTTATTTCAACCTCGACGAAAACAACGGTTTCTCCCTCGGCTTCCGTTATTTCAACGGTCCCAAGAGCATTATCGCAGGTGACGATGCCGTTGCGGGCGATTCCTTCCGTCCCAACGATATGGCTGTCAGCATCGGTTATACGCGCAGGATTGTGGATAACTTCACCATGTCGCTGACTGCCAGGTATATCCGTTCGGATTATACGAAGTTCGGCAGCGACTATTACAAGGCCGGCAATGCGTTTACCTTCGACCTGGGATTTTACTATGAAAATACCATTGAATCTTTCTACGGTTCGACCTGGGCGGTGGGCCTCAACGTCAGCAACGTAGGTACCAAACTCGATATCTCGGTGC
>OJQO01000634.1_pt1 | contig 14079 bp, 10 predicted proteins | sample 1598931 | NCBI WGS metagenome assembly OJQO01 (sample SAMN03922515, study PRJEB24848) | human gut metagenome | isolation source: stool sample | host: Homo sapiens | place: Germany | collected 2010-02 | reverse complement strand
TCCTATATCCTTTCCAAACAGATAATATCAGAGTCTTCCGTTGGCGTGCATTGGCGTATCCAACGTTAAAAGAGAAGGTCCTTCACCTGCATCCATGCGGCAACGGAACTTCCATTCCCTTACTTGTTTTCCATAAATTTATAGGATTAATTTCTGGTGCATGATATTAATAGTCATTATTCTGTCTGCTTTTTTTGCTTGCATAATTGCAGCTAACAGTTATCTATTCCAGAACGCATTGTTATGGAAAATGGCAAGCTGTTTTGTTGGTTTATGGATATTGTGTATGATAATTACCGTCTTCGTTTGTCGTAAACTTGAATGCTCTAATTAAAACAGTACGGTTGTCATGCTTTGTGTGTTTTATTATAAATATTATGAATTATTTGGAATTGATATGTAATATAGATAATTTTGCAGTCGGGAAATGGTTTCGGGAGGTTTACGCCTTCCGAATGAAAAGGGAACCCGGTGAAAATCCGGGACAGTACCCGCTGCTGTGAGTCCACAAAAACGGACATCGAACTTTTGCCACTGGTGTAATACCGGGAAGGCACGATGACCGGGACGAGTCAGAAGACCTGCCATGACCGGAATGAGATTTACACCTGCGGGATATACGGGTCGTAATCAAATAAGGAATAGCTCATCGGCCATTCAATATTTGAAGACAGACATATTCCCGTTCGTGTAAGTCCGCACGAACGGGAATTTTTTGTGTTTGTTAATAATATGTTTTACATTAAAATGAGTGACCTATGAAAAGAAAATTACGCTTTCTGGCAGGTGCCTGTCTATTTACCGCAACCGCCTTGTTCTCTGGCTGTAGCTCGGACGATGACTTTTTGATGGACCCGGTTGATTCCGGAACTTCGCAAACCCGTGCTGTGACAAATTCGGACGGTACTTTAACTATCACTTTCGATGATTTCGATCCCGGCATGTTAGCAGGACCTACCTCGGCCGGAGAAAATCTTTATTCGTACCAAGGGTATCCTCAAGTAACCACCATTTACGACAATACTCCGGAAGAATATCTCTTCCTTTCAATGTTTAATACTGTAGGTGGAAGCACAGAGTATTCCAGCGGCGGCATCGCACTTTCCAACTGGAACATCCGCTCCAATCAGTCGGGAAATACCGGAGACTGGTGGTATTCTTATCTAAACCAATGTTCTGTCTATAACACTGCGGTGGAAGCGGAAGGACAGAATAAGGAAGCCGGGCACAGCGGTTCCAATTTCGGTGTCGTTTACGGATATGTGGATGCTTACAATCAGGCATGGATGGCTAAACCAGAATTTTATTTCAATGTTCCCCGGAAATTGGTCGGCCTGTGGATCTGCAACACCTCATACACTTATGGTGTCATTACTTATGGTAATCAGTTCGGTTCTACGGGGGTAGCGACTCCTCTGAAAGAGATGAAAGGGTATTTCCAAGTGAATCTGGAATGTTATGATGCGAATGGCGGTCTGATCCGCACTTACAAACGTCTTTTAGCCGATTATCGTAACGGCCAACAACAGGTTGATCCTATCACGACATGGGATTATTGGGAAATCAATGCCGAAGGGGTGCAAAGTGTGAAATTCAACTTCGAGGGTTCGGATTCGGGAGCATACGGTTTGAATACTCCGGCTTATATCTGTATTGATGATATCACCATACAATAAAAAGAATACAAGGATATCCCTTCTGTCGGGGGTATCCCTGTTATTTTTCTAAAATCCACACATCATGCATCGTTTTCACTATTTTATTATTTCTGCCTGTATGCTGTTCACCTCCTGCAACAAGGATGAAGTCATTACCGAAGAAGTAGGAGGACAACCTATAATAGAACTTGACAGCGAGACCGGTATTTACACGGTCAAGGTCGATCACGAATTGACTATCGCCCCGACATACCAGAATGTTGAAGATGCTCTTTTTGCTTGGACGATAGACGGTACGCTGGTTTCTTCGGGTCCGTCTCTTCAACGTACATGGAATGAATGCGGGGATTTTTATGTCAAACTAAGAGTAGACAATGCGGAAGGCTATGCCGAAGAGGAACTGAAAGTAGAAGTGAAAGAACTCACCCCTCCGGTCATCTCACTGGCACTACCTTCGCAGGGGCTAAAAGTCGTCCGGAATACCGATTACACATTTACTCCCGATATTCAGCATTCGGATGTCGAAGGGTTCAAAATCGAATGGGTACGGGAAGGAAAAATCGTTTCCACCGAGAATACTTATACTTTCAATGAAAAAGAACTCGGTGTTTATACGGTGACAATCAACGCTTCCAATATAGATGGGACAACAACGAAAGACGTAAGCGTAGAGGTCGTGGAAACGATGCCCTACGTTGTCAAATTCCCGACCCCGTCTTACCTGCAAACATCCACGGACAGGTACACTTTTGCCGACCGTCCTGTTTTCCTGCGTCCGTTGTTGGAGTATTTCGACAATCCCCGTTTTGAGTGGAGTGTGGACGGTCAGGTCATGGAAGGAGAAGTGGAACGCATGTTCAAGTTCACGCCGTCCGCACCCGGAGAATACACCGTCTCCTGTACTGTGTCGGAAGACACACCGACGGAAAAAATAAGCAGGAATATCGACAAAGGGAAAACGGCTGTCACTGCCACCGTAAAAGTCGTTTGTGTGGACAAAAAGGAACAAGACGGCTTCCGGGCTTCGGGAAGTTCCAAGCTCTGGAATAAAGTCTATGAATATACCCCAGCTCCCGGCCAATTTATCAACGAGACGAGCACGATAGGCGGTATGACCGGCAACGAAACATCCCCTGAAGCGGCTGTCGCATGGGCAACACAGCGTTTGAAAGACAAACTGCACGTCTCTTTAGGTTCTTTCGGGGGTTATATCATCGTCGGCTTCGACCACAGTATTCCCAATTCGGGTAACCAATATGATTTCTGTGTTCAGGGGAACGCCTTTGACGGCAGTTCCGAACCGGGTATCGTATGGGTCATGCAAGATATAAACGGAAACGGATTGCCGGATGACGAGTGGTACGAACTGAAAGGATCTGAAGCAGGCAAGGAAGAAACAATACAGAATTTTGAAGTGACCTATTACCGTCCGGAAGGCAAAAAAATGGATGTCCAATGGATCAGTTCCGACGGTAGAAACGGCTGGGTAGACTATCTGTCCGCTTATCATACACAAGACTATTATTATCCGGCTTGGATTTCGGAAAACAGTTATACCCTGACAGGCACTTGTCTGGCCGCCCGCAACACCCAAGATTCTCAAACCGGTTATTGGGATAATCAGAGTTATGACTGGGGGTACGTGGATAATTTCGGAAACGACCAGATAGAAGGCGGCAGTACGGTGGATGGAAGCGGACAAAGGAACGGTTTCAAAATTTCCAATGCCATCCATGCCGATGGAACGGAAGCCAATCTGCAATATATTGACTTTATCAAAATACAATGCGGTGTTCTGGCCAAAAGCGGCTGGCTGGGCGAAGTTTCTACGGAGGTATTTTCTTTTGAGGATCTAACCAAATAATAAAAATTACAAGTATGAAAATTTATTTTCTTCCCATGCTCCTATCCTTGTTCTTTTTGGGAGCGTGTGACAAAAACGATGAAATTATACCTGAAGATGCAGATGAAAATTTCATCACATCGGTCGTGATGACCGTGGACGGGAAATCGTACACGGCCGACATTACGGACAATACAGTAACAATAACCGTTCCCTATACGGTATCGCTGAACAACGCCGAAGTGGAATTCAAGTACACAACTTCTGCAACAATCATACCTGATCCTGAAACGGTAACGGACTGGGATAACGAACGAACCTTCCGGGTGACATCCTATAACGGAGATGCCCGCGAATATACCTATAAGGTCGTGAAAAGCGAGATAGAATCTGACGGAGATGTGGAGTTGAAGACCACCGAGGAGGTAGCTTCTTTTGCCGCAACCAAAACAACCGTTGTCAAAGGGAATCTGATTATCGGCTCTGATGCGGAAGAGGCAGAAAAAATCACTGACATATCTGCATTGGCATCTTTGAAAGAGGTTACTGGCAACATTGTCATTCGTAACAGTTACAACGGTGCAGACTTGACAGGGTTGGATAATATCGTTTCTGCCGGAGGTTTACAGGTAGGTTCGACCGATGTCGCCTCGAAAGCTACGGAACTTCACATGATTTCCATGAAAGCATTGGAAACGCTCTCCGGAGACATATCGGTATATAACGACCAAGTGACGTATGTCCTATTCGAGAAACTGGCAACTATTGAAGGAAGCGTGATGTTCAATGCGTCGTCGTTACAGAGTTTTGAGTTTCCGGTTCTGACTACTGTAGGTCAGGATCTGAATCTTCAAGGACTCAATGAAGAGAACACAGCAGCCGGTTCGATTGCGTCTTTGGAAATACCGGAACTGACAAGTGTCGGAGGGGTCTTGTCCGTAAACAATCTTGCCAAGCTGACTTCCATGAGCTTCCTTAAGCTGAAAGAGACCGGTGGCCTTGATTTCCATACCGTCCCCGTGATGTTGGAAACCATCAACCTTCCGGAAATCGAAACAGTAAACGGAAGTATTATTATGGAAGCCAATATGGAAGCTCCTCCTACCGGTAGTTTTGTTCCCCAACGAAATGACGTGCTTCAGGCTTTCGGTGGAATGGACAAACTGACAACGATAAAGGGACAGATAAAGATAAAGAATTTCACGGCACTCAAACAACTTCCCGACTGGAGCAAGATCACCACACTTGGAAGCATCACGCTGGATTATCTTGAAGATGTGAGCGGAACACTGCTGTTGCCGAACGCCCGATTTGAAACCTTCGGAGAAACAGCGCCCCAGATTGAAATTATAAACAAGGTGCAGCTCTCCAAAATTGAAACAGCCGAAGATTTGTCAAATGTAAATTTTGTCATCACCAGTCTCACGAATAATAAGTTCCCTGAAATCACGTTCAAGAATATCAAAGACTTCACTTGTAAGCCAACCACCAACAATACCGATTATACCATATCGACAATTCAACATGTATATGGAAATCTAAATGTGACAGGCCAAATGCGAAGCAATGCCAAATTTCCCGACTTGGAAATCATAGATGGATATGGATATATCCAAATACCCATGTTTGCTTCAATCACAATGCCAGTCTTGAAAGAAGTGGGAGGACAGTTCTATTTATCTGGAAATTTTACCAGTTGTAACTTGCCCTTACTATCCAAAGTTTGTTGTTCAGCTTCTCCTGTATATTATAAAGAGGGAGAGGGTTCGTTAGCAATATCTTTACAAAGTAAATCGCTGGATATTCCGGAATTGCTTCACGTAGGAGGTGAAGGGTTGTTCGTTAATAAAGCAACAGGCATTACTTGTGATAAATTACAGACTATAGATGGTACGCTACAGATAAAAAGTGCGACTTCTCTTTCTCAGGAAACACTTTCCATGGAGAAGTTGGAGACCTTGCATGGGGTTGTTTTTGACGGTTTGACGAAATTTACCGACTACACTTTCTTCGGCAAGTTTATAGAAAACGGAATGATTACGGGGGAAAGTTGGAGCGTGACGAAATGTGGGTATAACCCAACCTTCCAAAATATGAAGGACAAACAATATACGCAGCAGGATTAAACCTTATACCTTAACCAGAGTACCCGTAATGATTCGGGTACTCTTTTTTATCCGAATGACAATGAGCAGAACAATACAACGGATTTGCCTTTTTCTTTTCTGCCTGCCAGTTTTCGGCAGTTGCATGAAATGGGATTACGGAGAGATGGAAGATTTCTCTGTATCGGCCTCTGGTCTTTTCATTACCAACGAGGGGAATTTCCAGTACAGCAATGCCACGCTTTCCTACTACGATCCCGCCACGTGCGAAGTGGAGAATGAAGTGTTTTACCGTGCCAACGGGTTCAAGTTGGGCGATGTGGCCCAGTCTATGGTTATCCGGGACGGTATAGGCTGGATCGTGGTGAACAACTCGCATGTGATTTTCGCCATCGACATCAATACTTTCAAGGAAGTGGGCCGTATCACAGGTTTCACCTCACCCCGGTATATCCATTTTCTGTCGGATGAGAAAGCCTATGTGACGCAGATATGGGACTACCGTATCTTCATCATCAACCCCAAGACATACGAGATTACCGGCTATATCGAATGTCCAGACATGGACATGGAATCGGGTTCCACCGAACAAATGGTACAATACGGCAAGTACGTCTATGTGAACTGCTGGTCGTACCAGAACCGCATCCTGAAAATCGACACGGAGACGGACAAGGTCGTGGACGAACTGACCATCGGCATACAACCTACTTCGCTGGTCATGGACAAATACAACAAGATGTGGACCATCACGGATGGCGGTTACGAGGGCAGCCCATACGGTTACGAGGCACCGTCTCTCTATCGTATAGACGCCGAGACTTTCACCGTAGAGAAACAGTTCAAGTTTAAGCTGGGCGACTGGCCTTCGGAAGTCCAGCTCAACGGTACACGGGATACACTTTACTGGATCAACAACGATATTTGGCGAATGCCGGTGGAAGCCGACCGTGTTCCCGTCCGGCCTTTTCTGGAGTTTCGGGACACCAAATACTACGGCCTTACGGTCAATCCCAACAACGGGGAGGTATATGTGGCCGACGCTATTGATTACCAGCAACAAGGTATCGTGTATCGCTATTCGCCGCAAGGCAAGCTGATCGATGAATTTTACGTGGGAATCATTCCGGGAGCTTTCTGCTGGAAATAACGAGGAAGGAGGACAAAAATGAAAAGACATCTTATTCTATTGTTCGTGGGGGTAAGCCTGCCCTTTCTGCTTGCCGCCCAGCAGAAAAATTCCGTCAGCATTACCAAAAGGGTACTACGTATTCCGGAGGTTACGGTGGTGGGCAAACGACCTATGAAGGATATAGGCGTGCAACGAACCCGTTTCGATTCCATCGCCATGAAAGAGAACATCGCCTTGTCTATGGCCGATGTGCTGACATTCAACTCATCCGTTTTTGTCAAGAACTACGGACGCGCCACGTTATCCACCGTGGCTTTCCGGGGTACCTCTCCCTCGCATACCCAAGTGACGTGGAATGGTATGCGCATTAACAACCCGATGCTGGGCATGACGGATTTTTCCACCATCCCTTCTTACTTTATCGATGATGCCTCGCTGCTGCACGGAACGTCATCGGTAAACGAAACGGGCGGCGGCTTGGGTGGTCTGGTCAGGCTCTCCACTTCTCCGGCCAACCATGAAGGGTTCGGGTTGCAGTACGTGCAGGGAGTGGGGTCGTTCAGCACGTTCGACGAGTTTCTCCGCCTGACCTACGGTGACAAACACTGGCAGTCCTCCACCCGTGTGGTGTATTCCTCTTCCCCCAACGACTACAAATACCGAAACCGGGACAAGAAGGAAAACATCTATGACGAGGACAAGAACATCATCGGTTCCTATTACCCGACGGAACGCAACCGCAGCGGGGCTTATAAGGATCTGCACGTCTTGCAGGAAATTTATTATAACACGGGCGAAGGCGACAAGTTCGGGCTAAACGCCTGGTATATCAATTCCAACCGGGAACTGGCGATGCTCAGCACGGATTACGGGAACGACATGGACTTCGAGAACCGCCAAAGGGAGCAGACGTTTCGCGGCGTCCTCTCGTGGGATCGCGTGCGGGAGAAATGGAAGGTCGGTGTAAAAGGCGGCTATATACACACATGGATGGCCTATGATTACAAGCGGGACAAGGGAAACGGCGAAATGGCTTCGATGACCCGCTCACGCAGTAAGATTAACACGTTCTACGGAAGTGCGGACGGGGATTATGCTCCTTCAGAGAAATGGCTGTTCACGGCCGGTGTTTCCGTACACCAGCATTTGGTGGAAAGCGCGGACAAAAATATCATCTCGCAGGAAGGTAACAAGGCTGTTGTCGGGTATGACAAGGGACGTGTCGAGTTTTCCGGTTCCGTTTCTGCGAAATGGCGGCCTGTCGATCGTTTTGCCGCCTCGCTTGTCCTTCGCGAGGATATGTTCGGTACGGAATGGGCCCCGGTTATCCCGGCTTTCTTCATCGACGGGGTACTGTCGAAAAAAGGCAATATCGTGGCGAAAGCATCCATCTCCCGGAACTACCGTTTTCCCACGCTGAACGACCTCTATTTTCTGCCGGGCGGTAATCCCGACCTGAAAAGCGAGCACGGCTTCACATACGACGTGGGGTTGTCGTTCTCGGTGGGGAAAGAAAATGTATATGCTTTGAGCGGTGGTATCAACTGGTTCGATTCGCACATCGACGACTGGATCATCTGGCTACCCACAACCAAGGGATTCTTCTCCCCCAGAAACCTCAAAAAGGTACATGCTTACGGGGCAGAGACCAACGCCCACCTTGATATAATGCTCGGAAAGGACTGGAAACTGGATATGAACGGAACTTTCTCGTGGACTCCCTCGATCAACGAGAGCGAACCGATGAGTCCGGCAGACCAATCCGTCGGCAAACAGTTGCCATACGTGCCGGAGTTTTCCGCAACGGTGACCGGACGTCTGTCATGGCGGACATGGAGCCTGCTTTACAAATGGTGTTATTACAGCCAGCGTTATACCATGTCGAGTAATGACTATACCCTGACGGGCTATCTGCCCCCTTACTTCATGAATAACGTGACACTGGAAAAACAGCTCTCTTTCCGATGGGCCGATCTGTCGCTAAAGGGCAGCATCAACAACCTGTTCGATGAAGAATACCTTTCCGTATTGTCCCGTCCCATGCCGGGCATCAATTTCGAGATATTCATCGGCATAACACCCAAGTTCGGAAAAAACAAAAATAGTAAACGATAATCTGCATCAATATGAACGCATTAAAGAATTTAAGCCTGATTTTGTTGCTTTCTCTGGCATTTACAGGCTGCCACAACAAAAGCTCAAAAATCAATGATTTCAACCTGCTGCTTTATGCTCCCGAATATGCCTCCGGCTTCGACATCAAAGGGGCGGGCGGGAAGGAAAGCGTACTGATAACCGTCAGGAATCCCTGGCAGGGAGCGGACAGTGTAACCACATGGCTGTTTATCGTCCGCAACGGTGAAGAGGTTCCCGAAGGGTTTGCAGGACAGGTACTCAAAGGAGACGCCAAACGTATCGTGGCGATGTCTTCCACTCATATCGCCATGCTTGACGCAATCGGTGAAGTCCGGTGTATAACCGGCGTTTCGGGAATCGACTACATTTCCAACCCAGACATCCAAGCCCGCCGCGACAGTATTGGCGATGTCGGCTATGAAGGGAACATCAACTACGAGTTGCTGCTCTCGCTCGATCCCGACCTCGTTCTGCTCTATGGGGTGAACGGCGCAAGCGCAATGGAAAGCAAACTCGAAGAACTCGACATACCGTTCATGTATGTCGGCGATTATCTTGAAGAGTCGCCTCTCGGCAAGGCCGAATGGATGGTAGTGCTTTCAGAAGTCACAGGAAAACGTGAGAAGGGTGAAAAAGCCTTTGCCGCAATCCCGGTCAGATACAACGCCTTGAAAAAGAAAGTGGCCGACAGTACCCTCGGCACTCCTTCGGTTATGCTTAATGTTCCCTATGGCGACTCGTGGTTCATGCCTTCAACCCAAAGTTATGTAGCCCGCTTGATTACTGATGCGGGAGGCCGCTATATCTACCAGAAGAACACGGGAAACGCTTCTATCCCCATTGACTTAGAAGAAGCATATCTGCTCGCGTCGGATGCGGACATGTGGTTGAACGTGGGAATGGCGAACTCCCTTGACGACTTGAAGGCATCATGTCCGAAATTCACCGATACCCGATGTTTCAAAAATGGAGAGGTGTATAACAACAACGCCCGTACCAACACAGCCGGGGGTAACGACTATTACGAGTCTGCCGTCGTGAATCCTGACATCGTGCTCCGCGACCTCGTGAAGATATTCCATCCTGAACTGGTGCAGGAAGAGTGTGTGTATTACAAGCAACTGAAATAGATGCGTTCCCGTTCGACTATATTATTCTCCATATTGATTACGCTCACGGTCGGTCTTTTTTTACTGGACTTGGCCGTGGGAGCTGTCAACATTCCGATCCGCGATGTATGGGCAGCACTGACCGGGGGAAATTGTTCCCGTGCCACGGAAAAAATCGTACTCAACATACGCCTCATAAAAGCTATAGTGGCACTGTTGGCCGGGGCTGCCTTATCGGTCAGCGGTCTTCAGATGCAGACCCTCTTCCGTAATCCTCTTGCCGGTCCCTATGTCCTTGGCATCAGTTCCGGTGCAAGTCTCGGTGTGGCACTTGTGGTACTTGCCGGGATCGGTTCATCAATAGGCATTGCCGGAGCAGCGTGGGTGGGTGCGGCTGTCGTGTTGCTCGTGATAACTGCCGTCGGACAGCGAATAAAAGACATCATGGTAATCCTGATTCTGGGCATGATGTTCTCATCGGGCGTAGGTGCTGTCGTGCAGATATTGCAGTACCTCAGCAAAGAGGAATCGCTGAAAGCCTTTGTCATTTGGACGATGGGGGCTTTGGGTGACGTCACCTCCGGACAACTTCTGATTCTTGTTCCATCGGTGTTTGCCGGACTGCTGTTGGCTGTACTGACCATCAAACCGCTTAACCTCCTGCTGTTCGGAGAGGAATATGCCGTAACAATGGGACTGAATATTCGGCGTTCACGCAGCCTGTTGTTTCTCTCGACAACGCTGCTCGCCGGAACGATAACCGCTTTTTGCGGTCCGATAGGTTTCATAGGTCTCGCTATGCCTCATGTCACAAGAATGCTTTTCCAAAATAGCGATCATCATGTCCTTCTGCCCGGAACAATTCTTTCGGGAGCATCGATATTGCTTCTTTGCGACATCATTTCTAAAATATTCACCTTGCCGATCAACGCCATTACAGCTCTATTGGGAATCCCAATCGTCGTATGGGTGGTTTTACGCAACAAATCCATCACCGCATGATAGAATTACAGCATTTTTCCATAGGTTACAAAGAAAACTCGTTGCTCCACGAGGTAAATGCCACGATAAAAAAAGGTCAACTGACAGCCCTTATCGGAAGAAACGGGACAGGAAAATCGACGTTGCTCCGCGCCATAGCCGGTCTGAACCGGTGTTATTCCGGAAAAATCATTCTCGACGGGCACGACATCGCCTGCATGAAAACCGAAGATATGGCAAAAACGCTGGCTGTCGTCACGACCGAGCGCACGCGCATCGCCAACCTGCGGTGCAAGGATGTCGTAGCCATAGGCCGTGCTCCTTATACCAACTGGATAGGTAGGATGCAAGAAACAGATAAGGAGATAGTCATGCAATCGCTCATTTCGGTGGGAATGGAGGCTTATGCAAACCGCACGATGGATAAAATGTCGGATGGCGAATGCCAGCGTGTGATGATTGCTCGTGCATTGGCACAGGATACTCCTATCATTCTCCTTGATGAACCGACTTCCTTTCTTGACATGCCTAATCGCTACGAACTTGTGGCGTTGCTTCGTAGGCTTGTCCACGACGAGAAAAAATGTATCATGTTCTCGACACATGAACTTGACATCGCGTTGTCCATGTGCGATTCGATAGCATTGTTAGATACCCCGAATTTAAGTTGCTTGACCGCGTCTGAAATGCAGAAAAGCGGATACATTGACAGACTTTTCCAAAATGAAAACATCCGTTTCGACTCCTTATGCGGTACAATGATTTTGAAACAATGAGTATATACACTGTAGAAAATTTTACTTCAGACATCACTGTTGAAGGATACATCGCCGAATTCCGTGACGAACCACATTTTCTTGAACTTTGCAAACAATGTACCAATTACGGTAAAAGTTGGGGGTGTCCTCCATTTGATTTTGATACGGAATCGTTTCTCCGACAATCAGGGAAAACGCACGAGTTAAAACGCTTTAATAAAGTTGTTTATCAAATTAGCTAGATACTCATCACTCCATCCAGCCTTCTTCCTTTTCCTATTGACAGAAGTCTTCTTGTCTTCATCCTGATAATTCTTCAAAATGGTCAATGCCATTTTAGTTAAAGTGGAAAAGTTTTGTGCCGAATTCATCATTTTTCTTCCATCATCTTCATTAAATGTAACATCCAACTGCCAATGCAATCCATTTTCTACCGCCCAATGCTTTCTCTTATATTTAAGAATAAGCTCTGGATTGTTCACTAATGAAGAGATGAAACAATGTTTCTCATTCTGTATTTCCCCTGTGGCTATATTTATTTTCTCGGTCTTTATTATTCCATAAGTCCTAAGATTCTTCCAATCGCGATAACAGAACCCTAATCTACTGGGTTCAGAGCAGGATATGCAGGTCCTTGTCACCATAAATCCATGACCTTCTGTGGTTTCTTCAGCTCTTTTGATAAAATCATTTTCTCTTCCGGAAATTAGCAAGTACTCCGCATCGTTTTCGATATTTTCCCTTAGTTTTAAATGATTATCTTTCACCTCTAAAAGATAATCGGCTTGTTTCTCTGTTATTTTTTCTACAATCTTCTTTTGAGTGCCAAGTGCATCGATGGTAACTACATCTCCTTGTCGTATATCAATGTCGTCCAGTAATTTGGGTATTGCTACTATTTCATTCTCTTTTATTGAGACCCGTTCCTGCCCTAATGACAGACTCATATCAGAAAGAAAGGCACTGACAATATGAAGTTTGGCTGATGCTGCCTGCTCCTTTGTTATTTTACCCGCCGACTCTTGTACCAGTTTATCAGCATTGATGGCACCACAGATCGTTTTCCCGTCAATAGCTATATGTCTATTCGTATAAAGATCATTACCCTCACCTATTTGAACTTTCGACCAGTCGCAATCTTCTATGGACGGTGAATCACCTCTCATATTACAGGCCCATTCTCTGTAACAACTCTCTAATCTTTCTGTTTTTATGATACAAAAAAATCGGCGTAATGTATCATGTGAGGGGGTAGTTTCTAAATCCGGTATGAATCTCCTAAGAAAATCTTTCTTATAACGGGCGAAGTCTGCTATATCATTCCAACTCTGACAATCACAAAAAACACCCGATAAAGTGACAAGCATTATCAATTTGCCCGAATAAGTGACTTTATTCTTTTCACGTGGGTCTATTGTATCAATAGCTTCAGACATACTAGCCATATGACGTGCCAATTCGTCATTTATTAAAAAATCCTTTGCAATCTTATCCATTACTGTTTATTATTTAGACGTGAAGATAATGAAATACCAGAATGAATACAATATAAATAATCAATATATCAATTGAAGAAGCCCGAAGATTAAAAAGGATGAAAGCAATAGGTGGCATGACCATGTAAAGTTGTGACACGTCTATATGAGGAAAAGTAACTAGGAAGACTTTATTTATTATTAGATATACAAGAGTATTGCCATTAAATAAGTTTTGAGAAGAGAAGGGAACTATTGATTATTAAACAATTAGCACTCGTGCGTTTTCCCTGCTCCGACAATACAAGTATGCACATCTTATGGCAACGAAGATAATCCCTGAAGACAAAGATATTCCGATTGAATATACACAAAAACTCATTTTACCGGAACGGATACGAATCGAGAGCGAATTATTGGATATGGAACGGAAATATGGAGGGCGTTCATTTGCCTATATAGGTAAATGTCTTCACTGCTCAGATAACGAGTGTACGCGTAACTGCGGCACACCATGCCGACACCCGGAAAAAGTGCGTCCGTCACTCGAAGCCTTCGGATTTGACATAGCCAAAACGCTTTCTGAACTTTTTAACATCGAACTTCTTTGGGGAAAGGATGGCAAATTACCTGAATATCTTGTTCTCGTAAGCGGATTTTTTCATAATGAATACGAACTTTGCAACATAGCATACTAATGATTCGGACATGAAATAAACAGACAAACTAACCACATTCGGTTCAATCTGTTTTGTGATTTCAAATGAATTATAGTTAGATATGTAAAAAGCGACGCTGGAGCTTGAAATAAGTAACGGTTTATCGGTGTATTCTCCGTTAAACCGTCCTGTTTTCGTTAAACGAAAACACAACTTGCTGTCC
>OJQO01000604.1_pt1 | contig 14496 bp, 9 predicted proteins | sample 1598931 | NCBI WGS metagenome assembly OJQO01 (sample SAMN03922515, study PRJEB24848) | human gut metagenome | isolation source: stool sample | host: Homo sapiens | place: Germany | collected 2010-02 | reverse complement strand
TGATGCGCCCGATCGAGGAGGACGCCTCGGTCAAATTCTACAAATGGGACGACGAAGAGGGCAAGCACGCCTTCTGGCACACCTCGTCGCACCTGCTGGCCGAAGCCCTCGAAGCCCTCTATCCGGGCATCAAGTTCGGCATCGGCCCCGCTATCGAAAACGGCTTCTACTACGACGTCGATTCGCCGACGCCGATCACCGAGGCCGACCTTCCGAAGATCGAACAGAAGATGCAGGAGCTGTCCCGCAACAAGGAGCAGCTCGTCCGCCGCGAGGTCCCCAAGGCCGAAGCGCTCAAGACCTTCACCGAGAAGGGCGACCAGTACAAGGTCGAACTGATCTCGGACCTGCAGGACGGAACCATCTCATTCTATACCAACGGTGCGTTCACCGACCTCTGCCGGGGTCCGCACATCCCCAACACGGGTTACATCAAGGCCCTCAAGCTGACTTCGGTGGCAGGTGCCTACTGGCGCGGCAACGAGAAGAACAAGATGCTGACGCGCATCTACGGCATCTCGTTCCCCAAGAAGTCGATGCTCGACGAATACCTCGTGATGATGGAGGAGGCCAAGAAACGCGACCACCGCAAGCTGGGCAAGGACCTCGAACTGTTCTGTTTCTCGCAGCGCGTGGGACAGGGTCTGCCCTTGTGGCTGCCGAAAGGCGCCGCGCTCAGGGACCGGCTCGAACAGTTCCTGCGCAACGTGCAGAAAGAATACGGCTACCAGCAGGTCATCACCCCGCATATCGGCAACAAGGAGCTGTACGTGACTTCGGGACACTACGCCAAGTACGGCAAGGATTCGTTCCAGCCGATTCACACCCCGATCGAGGGCGAGGAGTATCTCCTGAAGCCGATGAACTGCCCGCACCACTGCGAGATTTACCGTTCGAAGCCCCGTTCGTACAAGGAGCTGCCCGTCCGTCTGGCGGAGTTCGGCACCGTGTACCGCTACGAGCAGTCGGGCGAACTGCACGGACTGACCCGCGTGCGCGGATTCACGCAGGACGACGCCCACCTGTTCGTACGCCCCGACCAGCTGCTCGAAGAGTTCGAGCGGGTGATCGACATCGTGCTCTACATCTTCAAGACGCTGAAGTTCGACAACTATACGGCACAGATTTCGCTGCGCGACCCCAACAACAAGGAGAAGTACATCGGCTCGGACGAAAACTGGGAGAAGGCCGAAAGCGCCATCATGCAGGCCGCCGAGGAGAAGGGACTCAATACGGTCGTGGAGTATGGCGAAGCCGCGTTCTACGGTCCCAAGCTCGACTTCATGGTCAAGGACGCCATCGGCCGCAAGTGGCAGCTGGGAACCATTCAGGTGGACTACAACCTGCCGGAGCGGTTCGACCTGACGTACAAGGGCGCGGACGACAAACTGCACCGCCCGATCATGATTCACCGCGCGCCGTTCGGCTCGATGGAGCGTTTCGTGGCCGTACTGCTGGAGCATACGGGCGGCAAGTTCCCGTTGTGGCTCTCGCCCCAGCAGGTCGTGGTGCTCCCCATTTCGGAGAAGTTCAACGACTACGCCCTGCAGGTCGCGGAGTACCTCAACCGCAGCGACGTGAGGACCGAGGTGGACGACCGCAACGAGAAAATCGGCCGCAAGATCCGCGACAACGAACTCAAGCGCATCCCCTACCTGCTGATCGTCGGCGAGAAGGAGGAGGCCGAAGGACTCGTGTCGGTACGCGCGCAGGGCGAAGGCGACAAGGGTCAGATGACGCTCGAAGGCTTCCGCGACTTCATCGCCGGAATGGTGAAGGAGGAGATCGAGGCCAACAAAATGGAAAAGAAATAACGACTCCGGTCCGCATCCGGGACTTCCCCTTTCTGGGGAAATTCCGGACGGCGGAGTTTACGGCCGCCGCAGGTCACGCCCCGGCAGCCGGACAATGAAAAACAAAAGTAATTAACCACTTTAATACTTTACGATTATCGCAGCACCGAAACCATTCCCGCCGAGGCCATTCAACCCCGGGAATAACCGGCCGAAACCGGCAGCCGGCACCAACAACCGGTACGGGCGCCGCCCGCCCGAAAAGGAGAATCCGCACCGCATCAACGAGCAGATAACGGCTCCCGAAGTGCGTGTCGTGGGCGACAACGTCGAACAACCGCTGGTTTTACCCATACGCGAAGCGCTGAAGCTCGCCGACAGCATGGAACTCGACCTGATCGAGATCTCGCCCAAGGCCGAGCCGCCCGTATGCCGCATCGCCGATTACCAGAAATTCCTCTACCAGCAGAAGAAGAAGGCCAAGGAGCTGAAAGCCAATCAGGTGAAAGTCGTGATCAAGGAGATCCGCTTCGGTCCGCAGACCGACGACCACGACTACAACTTCAAGCTCAAGCACGCCACCAACTTCCTGAAGGAGGGCTGCAAGGTCAAGGCGTACGTCTTCTTCCGCGGCCGTTCGATCGTCTTCAAGGAGCAGGGCGAAATCCTGCTGCTCCGTTTCGCCACCGACCTCGAAGAGGTCGCCAAAGTGGAGATGATGCCCAAGCTCGACGGCAAGAAGATGAACATGATGCTGGCGCCCAAAACCAACAAGAAGTAGCGGCGGAGCGGTTCCGACACCGCGCGAAGCGACTATATCCGATCCATAATCGGGGTCCCGGAAGGGAGTCCGATTGTGGATTTTATTTCATGACCGACGCAAGCGGCAGAGAGACGGCGGCCTTTCACACACCTGCGGAAGCGGACCTGCAGGCATGCACCTGCGGGAACGAGCTTTGGGGACGAACTGCGGGAACGAACTTCCGGGAACGACGCGGGGACAAGCTTTCGGGGACGGACTTCGGGGAGGGGCTTTCGGGGAGGGGCTTTCGGGAGCAGACATTCGGAAGCGCTACGCAGGGAACCGCCCTGCCGGACTTATTCCGTCCGCAGAAAAGGGATTTTGCCGAATTTCGAAATATATTTACCTTTGCAATGAAATGATTACGCAGGACGACATATTCGGGATCACGGACGACGCGGCGTTCGAAGCCGCTGCACTGGAGGTATTCAGGCGGCAGGCCGCAGAATGCCCACCCTACCGCGAGTATCTCGCGCTGGCCGGAGTGCAGCCCGAAGAGGTGCGAGCGGCCCGCGAGATTCCATTCCTGCCGATCGAAATCTTCAAGACCCACGACGTCTACTGCGGCGGCACGGAGCCGGAGGCGGTCTTCACCTCGTCGGCAACGACGGGCATGACGCCGTCGCGCCACCCGATGCGCTCGCTGGCGCTGTACGAACGGACGTTCCGCGCAGCATTCGGCACGTTCTACGGCGAACCGGCGCAGTGGAGCCTCTATGCCCTGCTGCCCAATTACCTGCGCCGCAAGGGGTCGTCGCTGGTCTACATGGCCGACCGGCTGATCGCCGACTGCGGTTCGGGCGGCTTCTACTTGGACGACTACGACGCGCTGCTGACGGCCATGCAGGCCGATCCGAAGCCCAAAATCCTGCTGGGCGTAAGCTATGCACTGTGGGATCTGGCGGAGCGTTACGCCCCGAAGCTCGAAAATACGGTCATAATGGAGACGGGCGGCATGAAGGGTTACCGCGAAGAGATTCCCAAGGAGGAGTTCCACAAAATCCTGTGCGGCGCATTCGGCGTCGGCGCGATACACTCCGAATACGGCATGGCCGAGCTGACTTCGCAGGCCTATTCGCAGGGCGGCAACCTCTTCCGCTGTCCGCCGTGGATGCGCGTCACGACCCGCGACGTGAACGATCCGTTCGATCCGCAGCCCGCGGGAACGCGCGGAGGGCTGAACATCGCCGATCTGGCGAACTGGTGGTCGTGCGCGTTCATCCAGACGCAGGACGTGGGCCGGGTCGATGCCCGCGGAGCGTTCGTCGTCGAGGGGCGCATCGACCACAGCGACATCAGAGGATGCAACTTACTGGTACAGTGAACCTAAACGGGTTTCCGCCGCAAGGCGGGCAGGCCCCGATATAAAACCGAATTATGAAAACAGCAGCATTCGTCCCCATACGGCTCAACAGCCAGCGCGTCAGCGGCAAGAACCTGCGTCCGCTGAGCGGGTCGCCGCTCATGTGCCACATACTCCGAACGCTGACCGAGGTCGAAGGAATCGACGAGGTTTACGTCTATTGCAGCGACGAGCGGATCCGCGAATTCCTGCCCGAAGGGGTGCGGTTCCTGCGCCGCAGCGAGGAGCTGGACCGCGACACGACGCTGGGACGGGAGATTTACGACAGTTTCACCGCCGAGGTCGAAGCCGACCTCTATGTGCTGGCGCACGCCACGTCGCCCTTTATCCGCGCCGAGACCGTCGCGGATGCGCTCCGGAAAGTGGTTTCGGGCGAATACGACTCGGCATTCAGCGCCGAAAAGATACAGACGTTCGCATGGTACGAGGGGCGGCCGCTCAACTATTCGCCCGAAAACATCCCCCGCACACAGACCATCGAGCCGGTGTATATCGAAACCAGCGCGTTCTTCATCTTCCCGCGGGCCTTGTGGACCGGGCGGCACCGCAGGATCGGCGACAGGCCCTACATGGCGGTAGTGGACCGCATCGAGGGGCTGGACATCGACTATCCGGAGGATTTCACGATGGCCGAGATCATCGCCGCAAGCCGCAACCTGCCCAAATAAATTCCGGCGCATCTACCGGCACATCAGGCGATACGAAGAAGGAGAAATTTCGATTCCTCCTTTTTCGTTTTCATCGGGCAGCTCACTCCGGGTTCCGTTCGTAGGCGTCGATCATCGAACCGCGGGTGCGGTTGACGATCCGCGCACCGAGCGCGGCGGCATAGTCGCGCAGGACTTCGTGGCCGCGGAACAGTTCGGCGACTTCGGCCAGATAGTCCGCCATCGTATAGGGCACATGGGGAACCTTCTTGTAAATAGGCTGCGGCGCGGCGGCTTCCGCTCCGTCGTAATAGTGGCGGTCGATGCGGCAGAGCCGGTTCCCATCGTCCACGCAGAGTCCGTCCAACAGCGTATGGTCCACGCCGTAAAGCTCGATCCGCTTATACCCCAGCAGCAGAGCGACGTATTCGCCGACCTGCACCACCGTTCCGAAATTGGCGCTTCCCAGCCCGCGGCGGAAAAGCCAAAATTCGAGACTTCTGAAACCGCGGTACATCTGGGTATGGAAGCGGACGATGCGGATATTGGAATTGGGCAGCGCGGCGCGGTAGTCGAAGCCTTCGGGGTTATAGTACTGCACGTAGAGGTTCATCGGCCACGCAACCTTGCGGGCGAGCGTCGCGTAAAGCGCCCGGACGCGGTCGCGGCATGCGCTGTCACGGAAGAACATCGGGTCGGAAAGGACGTAATACTTCGGCTTCACGACCTCGAAGCGGTCGTCTTCGGCGAAAAAATTGACAGCAAGGAAATCTTCGGTTTCGTATTCGCGGCGTTCGATCAGCCGCGGCAGGTCACCGGCCAGCGAGGGGCCGTTGCCCAGAATCACCATCGACTGCGCCGGCCGGCCGACCGTTCCGGCACGCCCGACGTAGTTGCGGAAATTCTCCTTGACTGCCATCACGGCGAAATACAACGCCGTGTCGAACGAGTTGCGGATGAAAGCGATGAGTTTCTCGGCTGCGGTCATAGTGCGTTATTCGTTAATTCCCGTCCGGAACGGGAAGAGCGGAACGGGAGCGGCGGGAGGGACTCCGCGCGCATAGGGCCGGCCGGTTTCAGCCCGGAAGGTCGCCTGAAGAGTGCCGCGCACCCGTTAATTATTTGCAAATGTAGCAAAAGATCGGTATCTTCGCAATAAATCAAACCGCTAAAAATGGCATCCGCAACCATCTCGGTCATCATACCCCTCTACAACAAGGAACGCGAAATCGGCGACACCCTGCGTTCGGTGCTAGCCCAGACGCTGCCCCCGGCAGAGATCGTCGTCGTGGACGACGGTTCGACGGACCGCAGCGCAGAAATCGTGCGCGGCATCCGCTCGCCGCTCGTGAAACTCGTCACGCAGCCCAACGCCGGCGAATGCGCGGCCCGCAACCGCGCCATCGCCGAATCGACGGGCGACTACATCGCCCTGCTGGACGCCGACGACACGTGGGAGCCGGGATTTCTGGAGGAGATCGCCGCGATGATCGCGGAGTTTCCGGGCTGCGGGGTCTACTCGACGGCCTTCAACATCGTCAGCCACGACGGGCGTTTCCCGGCCCGCACCCCTTCGGAACGCGGTGTGGTCGCCAACTTCTTCCGCGACTCGGCGCACCGGTACATCTCGATCCCGTCGGCCAGCGCAGTACCGCGCGCGGTCTTCGAGGCGGTGGGCGGATTCCCCGAAGGGATGAAGATCGGCGGCGACATGTATATGTGGATCAAGATCGCCCGCCGCTACGCGGTCTGCTTCTCGCCCAAGCCGCTGGCGAACTACTCGAAGGTCGCATCGAACCGCTCGGCGTCGAGCTACACGCCCGAACGGACGCGCTATTCGTTCGAGGAACTTTACGACCCGTCGGCGCCTGAGGAATACAACGAATTCGTGGCCCGCGCGGCATTGGGCAAAGCGCTCATCATCAGCGCCAAGGGCGGCACAAAAGAGGCGGCGCGCGCGGCGGAGTTTTTCGGCTACACCAAGACCTACCGCCGCACGCTGCGCAAGGTCCGCGTCCTCAACGCCCTGCCCCGCAGCTGGCGCGCTCCGCTGATCGGGCTATACAACAGTCTGGCATGGCGCATCGCCCGCAAGGGTCTGTAAATCGAATACTGCTGAAAATGAGACACCTGCTGAAATCCGCCGCGGCAAAGGGTTTTCTTCTTACGGCCCTTCTGCTCTTCGCGGCAAGCATCTGCCGGGCGCAGTCCGTGGCGCCGGAGACCCCGGATTACATCCTGCGTTCGGGCGGCATGGAGCGCACCTACAAACTGCACCTGCCCGCCGGCCTGCCGGAGAACGCCCCGCTGGTCGTCGTCCTGCACGGCTACGGCGGCAACAACAATCCCGACCGTTTCGCCATGAACGCCACGGCCGACCGCCACGGTTTCGCCGTCTGCTACCCGCAGGGCGCGAAAGACGGACGCGGCAAGAGCTGCTGGAACGTGGGATACCCCTTTCAGGCCGACATGACCGTCGACGACGTGCGGTTCCTGACCGAGCTGGTGCGCCATTTGCAGAAAAAGCACGGACTGAGCCGGCACAACGTCTTCTGCACGGGCATGTCGAACGGCGGAGAGATGTGTTACCAGCTGGCGGCGCAGCGTCCCCGCCTGTTCGCCGCCGTGGCGCCGGTTTCGGGACTGATGCTCGACTGGCTCTACAAAGCGGACCGGAGTACGGCGCCGGTTCCGCTCTTCGAAATCCACGGCACGGAGGACAGGACCTCGGCATGGCTGGGCGATCCGCAGAACAAAGGCGGCTGGGGAGCTTATCTGCCCGTGCCGCTGGCCGTACATTACTGGGCGGCGAAGAACCGCTGCACCGTCATGCAGACCGACACGCTGCCGGCAAAGGCCCCCGGCGGCCGCACGGTGATCGCGCACCGCTTCACGGGCGGCGCTGGGGGAAGCGAGGTGTGGCTTTACGAAATCGTCGGCGGCAAACACGCGTGGGGCGAGCAGGACATCGACACGGGCGAGGAGCTGTGGAAATTCTTCAGCAGGTTCGTAAAGTAGGCGGAACGTCTCCCGCAGGGCCGAAAGAGGAGTGCTCCGAACGCGGGCGGCAATAAAAAATGGTTCCGGAAAAATCCGGAACCATTTCGTTTTCAGGAAGCGGCGCATCCGAGACCCCGCTCCGGCGGTCTTGCGGCCGCTCTCAGTTGGCGAAGGTCAGGCCCTTGTCGTCGGCGCCGATCTTGATCGGTTTTTCGCGGTTGACGTCGCCGGCCAGAATCCGTTTCGAGAGTTCGTTGACGATGTAACGCTGGATCGTACGTTTGACCGGACGCGCGCCGTAGAGCGGGTCGTAGCCGGCGGCGGCGATCCATTCGCGCGCCTTGTCGCTGTATTCGAGGCGGATGCCGGTCTCGGCCAGCATCCGGCGCACGGCGCCCAGCTGGATGTCCACGATGCGCTCGATATCCCGGCGCGTCAGCGGCTCGAACATCACGATCTCGTCGATACGGTTCAGGAATTCGGGCTTCAGCTGCTGTTTCAAAAGGTCGATGACGTCCATCCGGGTCTTCTCGACCACTTCGGGCGCGAGCTTCTCGCCGCTGAACGCCGCCGCGAAATTCTCCTGAATGATATGCGATCCCATGTTCGAAGTCATGATGATGATCGTATTGCGGAAGTCCACCGTGCGGCCCTTATTGTCGGTCAGACGGCCGTCGTCGAGCACCTGCAGGAGAATGTTGAAGACGTCGGGGTGCGCTTTCTCGATCTCGTCGAGCAGCACGACCGAATAGGGCTTGCGGCGCACGGCTTCGGTGAGCTGGCCGCCCTCGTCGTAACCGACGTATCCCGGAGGCGCTCCCACCAGACGCGACACGCTGTGGCGCTCCTGATACTCGCTCATGTCGATACGCGTCATCATCGAGTCGTCGTTGAAGAGGAACTCGGCCAGCGCTTTGGCCAGCTCGGTCTTGCCGACGCCCGTGGTGCCGAGGAAGATGAACGAGCCGATCGGCTTGCGGGGGTCGTTCAACCCGGCGCGCGAACGGCGCACGGCGTCGGAGATGGCGGCGATGGCCTGCTCCTGACCGATGACGCGCCGGTGCAGCTCGTCCTCCATGTGCAGCAGTTTCTCGCGTTCGGAAGCCAGCATGCGCGTCACGGGGATACCCGTCCAGCGCGACACCACCTCGGCGACGTCCTGTGCATCGACCTCCTCCTTGATCATCGAGCCGTTGGCCGACGCCAGCTTGTACTCCTCCTGAAAGGCGGCGATCTCCTTTTCGGCCTCCTGAATCTTGCCGTAGCGGATTTCGGCCACCTTGCCGTAGTCGCCCTGCCGCTCGGCCTGCTGGGCCTCGATCTTCAGCTGCTCGATCCGGTCCTTGTTCTCCTGAATCCTCTTCAGCAGATCGCGCTGGCCCTGCCATTTGGCACGCATCTCGGCGTCTCTGGACTTCAGTTCCTCGATCTCCTTGGTGAGCTGCTCCACACGCTCCTTATCCTTCTCGCGGCGGATGGCTTCGCGCTCGATTTCGAGCTGGCGCACACGCCGGTCGAGGGTGTCGATCTCCTCAGGCACGGAGTTCATCTCCAGACGCAGGCGCGAAGCCGCCTCGTCCACGAGGTCGATCGCCTTGTCGGGCAGAAACCGCGAGGTGATGTAGCGCGTCGAAAGCTCGACGGCGGCGACGATCGCCTCGTCCTTGATGCGGACCTGATGGTGGTTCTCGTAACGGTCTTTCAGTCCGCGGAGGATCGAAATGGCATCCTCCTGCGTCGGCTCATCGACCATCACCTTCTGGAACCGGCGTTCGAGGGCCTTGTCCTGCTCGAAGTATTTCTGATACTCGTCGAGCGTCGTGGCGCCGATGGTCCGCAGGTCGCCCCGCGCAAGCGCGGGTTTGAGGATATTGGCGGCGTCCATCGCGCCCGACGACTTGCCGGCGCCGACGAGGGTGTGGATCTCGTCGATGAACAGCAGTATTTCGCCTTCGCTGGCGACGACCTCCTGCACGACGGCCTTGAGCCGCTCCTCGAACTCGCCCTGATACTTGGCGCCCGCGATAAGGGCGCCCATGTCGAGCGAGTAGATCACCTTCGATTTCAGGTTTTCGGGCACGTCGCCGTCCACGATACGGTGGGCGATGCCCTCGGCGATGGCAGTCTTGCCCACGCCGGCTTCGCCGACCAGAATCGGGTTGTTCTTGGTGCGGCGCGAGAGAATCTGCAACACGCGCCGGATCTCCTCGTCGCGGCCGATCACCGGGTCGAGCTTGCCCGAACGGGCCTGTTCGTTGAGGTTGACGGCGTACTTGCCCAGCGCGTCGAACTGCTGTTCGGAGGTCTGCGAATCGACCGTCGCACCCTTGCGGAAGATACGGATCGCTTCGAGAAGCTCCTTCTCGGTGGCGCCGCTGCGCTTGAGGATGTCGGCCGCCTGTCCGCGTTCGGCCACGAGACCCAGCAGAAGGTGTTCGACCGAAGCGTATTTGTCGCCGAAGTTCTTGGTGAAGTCCACGGCGCGCTGGATCACCTTCGAGGTTTCCTGCGCAAAGAACTGCTCGCCGCCGCCCTCGACCCGCGGCAGGGAGCCGACGGCGCGCTGGGTTTCGTCGCGCAGTCCGCGCACGTTCACGCCGACGCGTCCCAGCAGGAACGTGGCCAGCGAATCGTCCTCGCGGATCAGCACCGCGAGCAGATGGAGCGGCTCGACAGCCTGCTGTCCGCGCTCCCGCGCAAGGTTGAGCGCTGCCTGCAACGCCTCCTGCGCCTTGATGGTCAATGTGTTTATATTCATAATCGCAAAGTTAAATTTCACACGGTCCGATGGTTCGCGTCCGGGGCCGCAACCCGCGGCTTACCGCCGCGCATGCAAGTCCGACTCCCCCTCAAATCCCCGCCCGGCGGGGACTCGTCGCATTGCGACCGGATCGCAGACGCAAACCATTCGTCATCAACATCCGCAAAACACCTGCAAAATGCGCCAATTTGGCGCAACGGCGGACGGGCGCGCAGGGACGGCGGAGGGGACAATTTTTAATCCCGAATTTTCAAATCTTCGCTCATATTTCTTATCTTTGCGGAACTATGAGTGATTTTATCGTCAGCGCACGCAAATACCGCCCCGCGACCTTCGCCTCGGTCGTCGGGCAGAAACATATTACCTCGACGCTCAAAAACGCCATCGAGCGCGCCCAGCTGGCCCATGCCTACCTCTTCTGCGGTCCCCGCGGCGTGGGAAAGACCACCTGCGCCCGCATCTTTGCAAAGGCCATCAACTGCCTGAGCCCCAACGGCGCAGAAGCCTGCAACGAGTGCGAATCGTGCCGCTCGTTCAACGAGGGCCGCTCGCTGAACATCCACGAGCTGGACGCCGCATCGAACAACTCGGTGGAGGACATCCGCACGCTGATCGAGCAGGTGCGCATCATCCCGCAGGTGGGCCGTTACTCGGTATTCATCATCGACGAGGTCCACATGCTCTCGGCCGCAGCCTTCAACGCCTTCCTCAAGACGCTCGAAGAGCCGCCCGCACACGCCATCTTCATCCTCGCGACGACCGAGAAACACAAGATCATTCCGACCATCCTCTCGCGGTGCCAGATTTACGACTTCAACCGCATCCGCGTCGAGGACAGCGTCGAATACCTCAAATACATCGCCGGGCAGGAGAACATCTCGGCCGACGAAGAGTCGCTGAACCTCATCGCGCAGAAAGCCGACGGCGGCATGCGCGACGCCCTGTCGATGTTCGACAAGGCCGTGTCGTTCTGCGGCACGACGCTCGACTACCGCAACGTGGCCCAGACGCTCAACGTGCTGGATTACGACACCTATTTCAGCGTTACGGAGATGCTGCTCGCAGGCAACTACGTCGATGTGCTGGTCACGTTCGACACGGTGCTCTCGAAAGGCTTTTCGGGGCAGACCTTCACGGCGGGACTCAACCGCCACATGCGCGACCTGCTGATGGCCAAGCGCCCCGAAACGCTGCGGCTGATCGAAATGACCGGAACGCTGCTCGAACGATACCGGACGCAGGCGGGCGCCTGCAATGTCGAGTTCCTGTTCGGAGCCATCTCCATTCTGACGGAGCTCGACGGGAAGATCCGGCAATCGTCGAACCAGCGATTGCTCGTCGAGCTGGGCCTGATGAAGATCGCAGGACTCGGCCAAAAAAAAAATGACGATCTGACCTCCTCCGGGGAGTATTCCCTCCCCGCCCTCTCACCCCGTACGGCCGCAGGCGCGGCGGCGACTCCGACGGCTGCGGCACGACCCGCGCCGCAGCAGAGCGCGTCTACAGTTCAGGCGCAGACAGTTTCCGCGGCAGGACAAACGACGCCGGGTACGTCCCAGTCGGGTGCGGGAGCAACGGTGCAGGCCGCAACTCCACCGGCGGCAGGACAAACGGCACCGTCCGCAGTTCAGCCGGGAGCAGGACAAACGGGGCAAGGCACTGTTCGGCCGGAAGCCGGACCGACGGCATCGGCCGGCATACCGCAGGTATCCGGATTTTCCGTACGCGGAGCCGCGATGCAGACGGCGGGTCGGCAGGCAGCGGAAGTTTCCGCTCAGGACAACGCTCCGCAGGCTGCGGCAGCCGGACAAACGATACCGGGCGGAGCGGCGAATCCCGCGGCGCAAGGAGGAATGGCGAATCCGGCGATGCAGAGCGGGACACCAAACCCGACCGCGCAGGGAGGAGCGGCGGGACCGACGGTACTGGGCGGAACAGCGCATCCGACGGCACAAGGCGGAGCGGCCGTCCCGGCGGTGCAAACCGCAGGCGGAACAACCGCAGAAACGACTCCGCAGCCCGCACCGGCAAGACCCGCAGTGCAGACCGCACCGGCTCCGGCACGGCGTCCGCTCATATCGGGCGCTTCGCTCTCGGAACTGCTCGCCTCGGCGGGCAGCGATCCCGACGAAGAGCTTTCGGACGGCGAAACGCCCGACGAAGCCGAAGTCGTAACCGTCGATCCGGAGTGCGCCGAAAAGCTGGAGCATGCCCGCAGCAGGATACTGAACCTCATCAAGGAGAAACGCCCGCGCTTCGTGCCGGCCTTCGAGCTGATGACGTTCCGCGACAACACGATCTCGGTGAGCGTGCCGACGACCGAACTGCGCGAAGAGATTCTGCGCAGTAAGACGGGAATGCTGATGCGCATCGCCGAACTGGCCGGAATAGAGGGAATGATCGAATTGGAGGTCATCGTAAACGAGGAGATACGGGCGGTGCGTCCGATCAAACTCGAAGACCGGGTACGGTACATTACGGAGAAAAACCCGCTGGTGGCGGAGCTTCGCAAGGCGCTGGATCTGGAAGTGGAATAACGCACCCGACTTACGGCGCACGCCGCAGAACGGGTTCAGGCGAACGGCCGCAGACGGAGGCGCATGCAGACCGCCGGCACGACCGGCCGGACGCCGGACAATATTGATAATCAAGACAAAGAAACAATAAAATGGCAACAAAGAATTTCATCGAAGAACTCGAATGGCGCGGCATGATCCACACGATCATGCCCGGCGCAAAGGAACAACTCGAAAAAGAGATGACGACGGCCTATCTGGGCATCGACCCCACGGCCGACTCACTGCATATCGGACATCTGGTGGGCGTGATGATCCTCAAGCATTTCCAGATGTGCGGCCACCGTCCGCTGGCGCTCATAGGCGGCGCGACGGGCATGATCGGAGACCCCAGCGGCAAGTCGCAGGAGCGCAACCTGCTCGACGAGCCGACGCTCCGCCACAATCAGGAGGCGATCAAGCGGCAGCTCGCCAAACTGCTCGACTTCGAGTCGGACGCGCCGAATGCCGCCGTGCTGGTCAACAACTACGACTGGATGAAGGACATCTCGTTCCTCGAATTCATCCGCGACATCGGCAAGTGCATCACCGTCAACTACATGATGGCTAAAGACTCGGTCAAGAAGCGTTTCAGCGGCGAGGGCGACGGCATGTCGTTCACCGAATTCACCTACCAGCTGGTACAGGGCTTCGACTTCCTGCACCTCTACCAGACGATGAACTGCAAGGTGCAGCTGGGCGGCGCCGACCAGTGGGGCAACATCACCACCGGTACGGAGCTGATCCGCCGCAAGCTGGGCAGCGAAGCCGAGGCGTTCGCCATCACCTGCCCGCTCATCACCAAGGCCGACGGCACGAAGTTCGGCAAGACCGAGAGCGGCAACGTATGGCTCGACCCGCGCTACACCTCGCCCTACAAGTTCTACCAGTTCTGGCTCAACGTCAGCGACGAGGACGCCAAGCGTTACATCCGCATCTTCACGCTGCTGGACCGCGAGACCGTCGAGGCGCTGACCGCCGAACATGAAGCGGCGCCCCACCTGCGCATACTGCAGAAGCGGCTGGCGCAGGAGATCACCACGATGATCCACTCCAAGGAGGAGTACGAAAAGGCCGTCGAGGCTTCGGCGATCCTCTTCGGCGGATCGACCTCGGAGGCGCTGCGCAAACTCGACGAAGAGACACTGCTGCAGGTGTTCGAGGGCGTGCCGCAGTTCCGCATCGCCCGCGCCGAGCTGGGGCTGCCGTTCGTGGACCTCTGCGCCGAGAAGGCGCAGGTCTTCCCCTCGAAGGGCGAATGCCGCAAGATGGTGCAGGGCGGCGGCGTGTCGCTCAACAAGGAGAAGGTCGCCGACCCGGCACGTACGGTGGGCGAGGCCGACCTGATCGCCGGCAAATACCTGCTCGTACAGAAGGGGAAGAAGAATTACTACCTCGTAATCGCCGAGTAGCATGGAATACCGCATCGTTCTGACGCGCATGGAATTCCACGCGCTGCACGGCTGCTACGAGCTGGAACGCAAGGTGGGCAACCGCTTCACGGTCGATCTGGAACTGACGGCCGAACTGGGCCATGCGGCCACGGACGACGACGTGCGCAAGACGGTCAACTAC
>OJQO01000484.1_pt1 | contig 17301 bp, 13 predicted proteins | sample 1598931 | NCBI WGS metagenome assembly OJQO01 (sample SAMN03922515, study PRJEB24848) | human gut metagenome | isolation source: stool sample | host: Homo sapiens | place: Germany | collected 2010-02 | reverse complement strand
GTTAATAGGATGCAAATTTAACTTTAATTGTGTAATTTTGCAACCCGAAATCACAAACGAAAGAATCGGATAAAATCTTATATATGGAATCGAATAAAATTCGCCGCGCCTTTCTCGACTTCTTCGAGAGCAAGGGCCATGTGATCGTGCCTTCGGCGCCGATGGTCGTGAAGGGCGACCCCACGCTGATGTTCACCAATGCGGGCATGAACCAGTTCAAGGACATCTTTCTGGGCAACGCGCCCCGCAAATATCCGCGTGCGGCCGATACCCAGAAGTGCCTGCGCGTGTCGGGCAAGCACAACGACCTCGAAGAGGTGGGCCACGACACCTATCACCACACGATGTTCGAGATGCTGGGCAACTGGTCTTACGGCGACTACTTCAAGAAGGAGGCGATCGAGTGGGCGTGGGAGCTGCTGGGCGGCGTCTACAAACTGCCGGCCGACCGCATGTACGCCACGGTTTTCGAAGGCTCGGAGGAGGACGGCGTGCCCTTCGATCAGGAGGCTTACGACTACTGGAAGCAATTCCTGCCCGAAGACCACATCATCCGCGGCAACAAGCACGACAACTTCTGGGAGATGGGTGAGACGGGTCCCTGCGGTCCCTGCTCGGAGATTCATTTCGACCTGCGCGATGAGGCGGAGATCGCCGCCAAGCCGGGCCGCGAGATGGTCAATGCGGGCCATCCGCAGGTGATCGAGATCTGGAACCTCGTCTTCATGCAGTTCAACCGCAAGGCCAACGGCTCGCTGGAGCCGCTGCCGGCCCGCAATGTCGATACGGGCATGGGCTTCGAGCGTCTGTGCATGATTCTGCAGGGCAAGAAGTCCAATTACGACACCGATGTCTTCCAGCCTACGATCCAGCGTATTTCGCAGCTGTCGGGCAAGGCTTACGGCGCCGACGCCAAGTGCGACGTGGCGATGCGCGTCATCGCCGACCACCTGCGCGCCATCGCCTTTTCGATCGCCGACGGCCAGCTGCCGTCGAACGTCAAGGCCGGTTACGTCATCCGCCGCATCCTGCGCCGCGCCGTGCGTTACGGCTATACCTACCTCGGCTTTACGGAGCCGACGATCTGCAAGCTCGTTCCCGGACTGGTGGAGCAGATGGGGGAGCAGTTCCCCGAACTGAAGGCCCAGCAGTCGCTGATCGAAAAGGTGATCGAGGAGGAGGAGGCTTCGTTCCTGCGTACGCTGGCCACGGGCATCAACCTGCTGGACGGCGTGATCGAAAAGACCAAGGGCGAGGGCCGGGAGCTGATTTCGGGCAAGGACGCCTTCGAACTCTACGATACGTTCGGCTTCCCGATCGACCTGACGGAGCTGATCGCCCGCGAGCAGGGCGTCGGCGTGGACCTCGCGGCCTTCGAGACCGAACTGCAGGCCCAGAAGGAGCGTTCGCGCAACGCCGCAGCCGTCGATACCGACGACTGGGTGGAGTTGTTCCCCATCAGGGAGAGCCTCTTCACGGGGTACGATACGCTGACCGAGCAGGTCCGGATCGCCCGCTACCGCCGCGTGACCTCCAAAGGCAAGACCTCTTACCAGCTGGTCTTCGACCGCACGCCGTTCTACGGCAATTCGGGCGGTCAGATCGGCGACATCGGCTATATCGAGAACGCCGACGAGCGCATCGCGGTCGTGGCCACCGAGAAGGAAAACGGACTGATTATCCATATCGTCAAGGAGCTGCCCGAAAATCCCGCGGCCGGGTTCACGGCCGTCGTGGACGCCGCGAAGCGTCAGTCCGCGGCCAACAACCATACGGCCACGCACCTCATGCACGAGGCGCTGCGCAAGGTCCTCGGACAGCATGTCGAGCAGAAAGGCTCGATGGTGACGCCCGAAGTCCTGCGTTTCGACTTCTCGCATTTCCAGAAGATGACCCCGCAGGAGCTGCGCGAGGTCGAGATGCTCGTAAACCGCGCCGTGCGGGCCAACTATCCGCTCGAAGAGAACCGCGAAGCCACCAAGGAGGAGGCCGAGAAATGCGGCGCGATGATGCTCTTCGGCGAGAAGTACGGCGACAAGGTGCGCATGGTCCGCTTCGGCTCGTCGGTCGAGTTGTGCGGCGGTACGCATACCAGCGCCACGGGCAACATCGGCTTCTTCAAGATCCTGAACGAAAGCGCCATTTCGGCCGGCGTGCGCCGTATCGAGGCCGTGACGGGCGAGCGCGCCGAGCAGATCATCTATGCCGCCGAGGATACGATGCGCGACATCAGCGACTATCTGCATAACCCGCAGGTGCTGCAGGCCGTCAAGAAGATGTTCGAAAGCAACGAAGCGCTGTCGAAGGAGGTCGAGACCATGCGCCGCGAGCAGGTTGCGCAGTGGGCCGATAAGATCATCGCCTCGACGCCCGAACGCCGCGGCGTGCAGCTGATCGCCACGCAGACCGACCGTACGCCCGAATTCGTCAAGGATCTGGCCTATTGTCTGCGTGCGCGTGCTCCGAAACTGGTGCTCGTGCAGGGTTCGGTCAACGACGGCAAGCCGATGCTGACGGTGATGCTCGGCGAAGAGATCACGGCGCAGGGCGTAAATGCCGGAGCCGTGGTGCGCGAAGCTGCGAAACTGATGCAGGGCGGCGGCGGCGGTCAGGCGTTCTTCGCCACGGCCGGCGGCAAGAACCCCGACGGGTTGCAGGCGGCCATCGACAAGGCCGTGGAGCTGATAATGGCGCAGCTGCATTAGGCCGTCCGATTCCGGCGGCGAACCGCCTTTTGGCAAGTTGCCGGCTGATGAATTTGCGGCGGGGCGGTTGTGATTTTCCGGCGATAATTTCCGGCGGCGAATTCCCGGTCGCAATGTCTGGCGGCGGTTCCGACACGGTTCCCGATCGCGCTGCGGCGGAAATTTGCCGGGTGGGGAATCGGCGGTGCGCAGGCCAAACGGTGCGACGGCATGGGCCGGAGCGAAACAGATGAGATAATTACTAAAAACAAACGATTATGAATAACAAGGTATTATTGATGATCCTCGACGGCTGGGGCAACGGCCATCACGACAAGGCCGATGTGATTTCGACCGTGCATCCCGAATATATCTCGGCCATGACGGAGAAATATCCCCACGCCCAGCTGCGCACCGACGGCGAGAACGTCGGCCTGCCCGAAGGACAGATGGGCAACTCGGAGGTCGGACACCTCAATATCGGCGCCGGCCGCGTGGTTTATCAGGATCTCGTGAAGATCAACCGCGCCTGCCGCGACAACTCGATCATGGAGAATCCTGAGGTGAAGGCAGCGTTCGAATACGCCAAAAAGAACGGTGTGAACATGCACTTCATGGGGCTGGTGTCGGACGGCGGCGTACACTCGTCGCTGGAGCACCTCTTCAAGTTGTGCGACATTTCGGCGGCCTACGGCCTCGACAATACCTACGTGCATTGCTTTATGGACGGCCGCGACACCGACCCGCGCAGCGGCAAGGGTTTCGTCGCCGACCTCGAAAAGCACCTCGCCGCCACGACGGGCAGGATCGCTACGGTGATCGGCCGTTATTACGCCATGGACCGCGACAAGCGCTGGGAGCGTGTGAAGATCGCATACGACGCGCTGGTCAACGGCATCGGCGAACGTTCGTCGGACATGGTCGAAGCCGTCCAGAAGTCCTATGACGAGGGCGTGACGGACGAGTTCATCAAGCCTTTCGTGCGCATCGACGAGAACGGACAGCCCGTCGGCATGATCCGCCCGAACGACGTGGTGATCTTTTTCAACTACCGCAACGACCGCGCCAAGGAGCTGACCGTCGTGCTGACGCAGGAGGACATGCCGGCCGAAGGGATGCACACCATGCCGCTCTACTACTGCTGCATGACGCCCTATGACGCCAAGTTCACGGGCCTGCACATCCTCTTCGACAAGGAGAATGTACCCAACACCATCGGCGAGTACGTCTCGAAGCTGGGCCTGCGGCAGCTGCGCATCGCCGAGACCGAGAAATACGCCCACGTCACGTTCTTCCTGAACGGCGGCCGCGAAGCGGAGTTCGAAGGCGAAGAGCGTATCCTCGTCGCGTCGCCCAAGGTCGCCACGTACGACCTCCAGCCCGAAATGAGCGCTCCGGAAGTGGCTGACAAGCTGGCCGCCGCGCTCGGTGAGCGGAAGTTCGACTTCATCTGCCTGAACTTCGCCAACGGCGACATGGTGGGCCATACGGGCGTTTACGAGGCCATCGTCAAAGCGGTGAAGGCCGTAGACGGATGCGTCGCCAAGGTCGTCGAAGCGGCCAAGGCCAACGGTTACGAGGTCGTGATGATCGCCGACCACGGCAATGCCGACAACGCCGTCAATGCCGACGGTACGCCCAATACGGCGCACTCGCTCAATCCGGTGCCCATCGTGGTCGTTTCGGACCGCGTGAAGTCGGTGCACGACGGCATCTTGGCCGACGTGGCTCCCACGGTGCTCCGCCTGATGGGCCTCGAACAGCCTGCCGAAATGACCGGCAAGGCGCTCGTGGAGCTGAAATAGCCCGCTTGCTGACACAAAAAATCCCGCACCGTAAAGTGCGGGATTTTTGTTTCGGGGCGGAATCCGGTTCCGGGTGCGGAACGGTTTCCGGCCGGATGCTTCGCGCTGCTCTTAGTCGAGCTCCTCCTTGAACTTCTCGATCCGGCCGGGTAGGAGACGCAGGGCGTGCGCCATCTGGTATTCGGTATTCGTCCGGTTGTTTGTGATGAATTCCATGGCGACCTTGAAGCAGTTGTCCTCTCCGTCTCGCTCCGCCGAACACTTGCAAACGAATTTGTCCCGGTTCTGATCGTTGGAAATCGCCAGCAGTTTGTCATAAGGGACGTCGGCAGTGAAATTCGCCGATACCTCCACGTAGGCGTAATCCATGTCCGCCACTTCTTTTATGATGGCGTAGTAGTTGATTCCCTGTACTTTGAACAGAATGTCCCTGTCTTCGTCGAACGTCGGGACATAGCCTTCGCGCTTCAGAAAAGCGAAGATATCCTCCCGGACGCTCTGCTGGGCGAAGAGCGCGGAAACCGTGCCGAAAATCAGGAGCAGGGTGAGCGTAAATTTCTTCATGCCGATTCTTTTTTTTGGGTTTTGCAATAGTCAAAGATAATGAATTCCTGCGCATGGTGGAGCGGAACCGGACGAAATTTGTGCGGGTGTGGGTTCCTCCGAACAACGTCTGCTGTTTCGGCAATCGTACCGCTTTCTGCAGAAGCTTCGCGCCGCGGACCTCCGGGGCTGCCTTGGGTGATGGCGCGGACCGGAAGTTTTTCGTCTGCGGCGATCGCTGCTGCGCATGACGGAGTCAGTAGAGTTCGATGAATTCGTACGTATTGCCTACGGCGGCGAGGTAGCGCAGGAACTCGCTGCGGGAGACGACCACCGTGGCGCGGTTGTCGTTGGGGTGGAACGAATAGGCCGGGAATCTCTCCAGATTCCGGTCCAGAAACAGGTGTACGTGGCGCTCCGGGTCGTTGATCAGCCCGAAGGGCGACACCGAGCCGGGACGCAGTCCGAGCCAGCGCTCCATGCGCTGTTCCGACGCGAACGAGAGCTTGCCCTGCCGCAGGCGGCGTTCGAGGTCGTGGATGGCGAGGTTCTGCTCGCAGTCGAACGCCACGAGGTAGTGGCGGTTGCCCTTGTGGTTGCGGAAAAAAAGGTTCTTGCAGTGCTTCGAGCCGTCGTCGCGCCAGTATCGGCGTGCGATTTCGATGGTCGGGGCTTCGGGGTGTTCGTACCACGTGTAGGCGATGCCGTGGCTGTCGAGCCAGTCGAAGACTTTTTGGCGTCGGTCGGTCGTGGGGACCGTGGCTGTTGAAGTGCCTGCTTCCGCAGTTGTTGTCGGTCCTGACGTTGTCCCCGATGTGCTCGCGGTCTTGCCGGATTCTCGCGCAATTGTATACGTTTCTGCCGATTCTCTCGTCTCCGCCGCATCCGATTCCGTTCTCCTCTGTGCTGTTGTTATTGTGGCCGGCTCCGTTGCCGGTTTCTGTGCCGGTGTTGCCGCATCCGATTCCGCGGCGGTTCCGGGGAGAGCCGTTTTCGTCTTTTCCGTCGTCATGGCATCAGTCGTTGCCATAAAATGTTTTGATATTCTCCTCGACGCATCCTACCAGCACGTCCACGGCTTCGCGGGGCGACCATGCGTTGTGGGGCGAGAGCAGCAGGCGGTCGGGTTCGCGGATGCCGAGCAGCGGACTGTCGGCGGCGAAGGGTTCGCGCGAGAAGACGTCGAGGGCCGCGCCGGCGATCGAACCCCGGTCGAGCGCTTCGGCCAGCGCCGCTTCATCGACGATGCCGCCGCGGGCGACGTTTATGAGGAGGGCCGAGCGTTTCATGACCGACAATTCCGGCGCGCCGATCAGTCCGCGGGTGCGGTCGTTCAGCGGGGCGTGGATCGAGACGATGTCGGAACGGCCCAGCAGTTCGGTGAGCGGAAGCGCGGGGTAAGGCTCTTCGCGCACGACGCCCGACGTCGAGGTGTAGCATACTTCGCAGCCGAATGCCGCTGCCAGCCGTGCTACCTCGCGGCCGATGGCGCCGAGTCCGACGATGCCCCATTTCGAGCCGTAGAGCTGGTGGGTGGGCAGTGCGAAATGGAACTGCTGTCCGGCGGCGGAGTAGGCGCCGCTCTTGACGTAACGGTCGTAATAGACGATGTTGCGACGCAGTGCGATGGCCGCTCCGAGGGTGGTTTCGGCCACGGAGTGCGTCGAGTAGCCTGCGGCGTTCTTTACCTCGATCCCCAGCTCGGCCGCGGCTTCGAGGTCGATGTTGTTGGTGCCGGTGGCGGCTACGCAGATCAGCCGCAGCCGGGGCAGGGACTGAAGCGTTTCGTGGCGCAGGACCACCTTGTTGGTGATTATCACGTCGGCTTCGCGGCAGCGGTCGGGAAGCTCTTCCGGCGTCGTGCGGGCGTAACCCTTGTATTCGCCCAAGGCTTGGAGCCGGCCGAGGTCGGCGCCTCCGAGTGTGTACTCGTCCAGAAATACGATGTTCGGTTTCATAAGGATATGCGTTTTTAGTTCATTTCTCCGATCAGGCCGCGGATTACGACCGACGCGCAGCCGATGCCGAACAGCGCGGGGATGTAGGATATGGTGCCGACGTTCGACTTCTTGTTCTGCTCCTCGCAGAGGATCAGCGCCCCTTTGCGCATCGGTTCGGGCGAGTAGACGGCCCTGAAACCGCTGCGGACGCCGATTTTGTGGAGCCGCTTGCGCAGCATGTGGGCCAGCGGACAGTGGTGGGTCTTGGAGATGTCGGCGATCTCCATCTTCGTCGGGTCGGTCTTGGCCCCTGCGCCCATCGAGCTGACCAGCGGCAGCGAACGGTCCAAAGCACCCTTTATCAGCGCCAGTTTGGGCGAGAGGGTGTCGATGGCGTCCACTGTGTAGTCGTATTTCGCGGCGTCGAGCAGCAGGTCGGTCTCCTCGTCCTTGATATAGCGGCTGACCACCGTGAGTTCTATCTCCGGGTTGATGTCGCGCAGGCGTTCGGCCAGAATTTCGGCTTTCTGGCGGCCGACGGTCGAGTGGAGGGCGACCAGCTGGCGGTTGATGTTGCTCGGCGCCACGGCGTCGGCATCGGCGATGGTCATGCGGCCCACGCCGGCCCGGACGATCATCTCGGCGGCATAGGCTCCCACGCCGCCCAGCCCGACGACCAGTACGTGGGCCTTTCGGAGCAGATCGAGTTTCTCTTTGCCGAGCAGCAGCTCGGTGCGTTCAAGCCAATTATCCGTATTCATTTTCAATTGCTGTGTTCGTTTTATCGGGCCGGGAGCGGCGGCGTTCCGGCCGCCTTGTCCTGCCCTTGCGGCCCGGTCGTAAATATCCGTCCGTAGTTTTCCAGCGTCGCCCGTTGCAGTTCCTCCGGCGTGACGCCTTTTACTTTCGCGGCGCGCGCGTAGATCTCTTCGATCGGGACATCGCTGTCGTCGGTTTCGAGAAAAAGCTGCGAGAGGGGTATTTCGCGCAGGGATTCCAGCGTTTTGGGCGATGCGAAGGCGCGCAGGCCGAACGAGAGGTAATAGCCTTTTAAGACGGCCCGGCGGGCCTGTTCGGGCGATCCGATGAAGCCGTGAAAAATCACTGCGCGGGGCCGGCAGGCGTCCAGTTCGCGCATGACCGGCTCGAAAGCCCTGACGCAGTGCAGAACCACGGGCAGCCGCCGTTCGCGCGCCAGCGCGAGCTGCGCCCTGAACGCCGCCAGCTGTACCGCACGGTCGGCGCCGCGTACGAAATCGAGTCCCGTTTCGCCGACGGCCTGCACCTCGCCGAGCAACGGCGCGATCGTGCTAACGTCTTCTTTGTCAGCATTCCACGGATGAATTCCGGCTGTCCGCAGTTCGATGCCGCGGCCGGTCGGGCGGTGGGTGTGTATGTTGACGAATCGATCGGTCATCGCGACAAATGTACGAATTTTAAGTAAATTAAAAAATAATAGATATTGCATACCGGATTCTCGGAAAAAATTCGTATTTTCGCCCGCGAATTATGGCTGTTAGCACACTAACAACGCACGACGAACCCAAAATATATCCAAACATAACAATCAAAATCTTTAACCATGTCGAAAATCATTACACTACGCAAGGGTCTCGACATCAATCTCCGGGGAAAGGCTCAGGAGTCTCTGGCCGACGCGCCGCTGGCTTCGGAGTATGCCCTCTCGCCTCTCGATTTCGAGGGCGTGACTCCCAAGTTGCTGGTTAAGGTGGGCGATGAGGTGAAAGCCGGTACGCCGCTGTTCTTCAACAAGTACAGCGAGCGCATCCTCTTCACGTCGCCCGTCAGCGGTACGGTTGCGGCCGTCAACCGCGGCGAGAAGCGCAAGATTCTCTCCGTGACCGTGACGCCCGCCTCCGTACAGAGCTACGAGGAGTTCGCGAAGCCCGATCTGCAGAAGGCTTCCCGCGAGGAGATTGTCGAGCTGCTGCTCAAGTCGGGTCTCTGGCCCATGATCGTGCAGCGACCCTACGGCGTTATCGCCGACCCGAACGACACGCCGAAAGCGGTCTTCATCTCCGCCTTCGATTCCGCGCCGCTGGCTCCGGACTACAACTACGTCCTGCGCGCCGAGCAGAAGAACCTCCAGACCGGTATCGACGTAATGCGCAAACTCACTTCGGGCAAGGTGCATCTTTCGGTGCGCGCCAAGGCCGAGGGGCAGATGACTGCGCTCAAGGGCGCCGAGACGCATGCCTTCGCGGGCAAGCACCCCGTCGGCAACGTCGGCGTGCAGATCCACCACATCGACCCCGTGAACAAGGGCGAAGTCGTGTGGACGGTCAACATTCAGGATCTGGCGATCATCGGCCGTCTGTTCAACGAGGGCCGCGTCGATATGACGAAGATCATCGCCGTGGCCGGCTCGGAGATCGAAAAGCCGCAGTACTGCCGCATCATCGCGGGCGCCAAGGTCGATTCGATCCTCAAGGGCAACGTGAAGCCTCAGAAGGAGGGCGACCATGTGCGCATCATTTCGGGCAACGTGCTCACGGGTACGAAAACCGCGGCCGACGGCTTCATCGGTTTCTATGCCAACCAGCTGACGGTGATTCCCGAAGGCGACAAGTTCGAGCTGCTGGGCTGGGCGATGCCCCGTTTCAACAAATTCTCCGTATCGCGCGCCTACTTCTCGTGGCTCTGCCCCAAGAAGGAGTACAATCTCGATACCAACATGAACGGCGGCGAGCGTCCGTTCGTGGTGACGGGCCTTTACGAGCGGTATCTGCCGATGGACATCTACCCGATGTACCTGCTCAAGGCGTGTCTCGCCGGCGACATCGACAAGATGGAAAACCTCGGCATCTACGAAGTGGTCGAAGAGGATTTCGCGCTTTGCGAGTTCGTCGATCCCTCGAAGATCGAGATTCAGCAGATCATCCGCGACGGTATTAACTTAATGATTAAGGAGGCTTAACGATGAGCGCATTACGCAATTTAGTAGACAAGCTCAAGCCCACGTTCACCAAGGGTGGCAAGCTGGGCTTCTTGGAATCGACGTTCGATGCGTTCGAAACGTTCCTGTTCGTACCCGACACGACGACTTCCAAAGGCGCGCATATCCGCGACTGCAACGACATGAAGCGTACGATGATCATGGTGGTCGTCGCCCTGATGCCGGCGCTTCTGTTCGGTTTCTATAACACGGGTTACATGCACTTCCTCTCGCAGGGCGTGCAGCCCGAATTCTGGGCTTCGCTCTGGTTCGGATTCCTCAAGGTGCTCCCCCTGATCGTCGTTTCGTACGTCGTGGGTCTGGGCATCGAGTTCGCATTCGCCCAGTTCCGCGGCCACGAGGTCAACGAGGGCTTCTTGGTGTCGGGTCTGCTGATCCCGATGATCATGCCGGTGGACATTCCGCTCTGGATGGTGGCTCTCTCGACCGCCTTCGCCGTCGTCTTCGGCAAGGAGGTGTTCGGCGGTACGGGCATGAACGTCTTCAATCCCGCGCTGCTGGCGCGCGCCTTCGCCTTCTTCGCCTATACGCCTTCGATGTCGGGCGCGACGGTGTGGATCGCGGGCATGACCTCCGGCGAGGGCGTGGTGGACGGCTTCTCCGGCGCAACGGCGCTCGAAAACCTGAGCACCACGGGCCAGATGGGCTATTCGGCCATGGACGCCTTCCTCGGTTTCATTCCGGGCTGCATGGGCGAGACTTCGACGCTGGCGATCCTGATCGGCGCGGCGATCCTGCTCTTCACGGGCGTCGCTTCGTGGCGCACGATGGTCTCGGTATTCGTCGGCGGTCTGGCGATGGGCTATCTCTTCCAAGCGCTCGGCGTGACGACCTATCCGGCATGGTGGCACCTGATCGTCGGCGGTTTCGCTTTCGGTGCGGTCTTCATGGCCACCGATCCCGTCACCTCGGCGCAGACCGACAAGGGCAAATACATCGTGGGTCTGATGACCGGTGCGCTGGCCGTGCTGATCCGCGTGGTCAATCCGGCTTATCCCGAAGGCATGATGCTGTCGATCCTCTTCATGAATGCGCTGGCTCCGCTGGTGGACTACTATGTGGTCGAGGCGAACATCTCGCGCAGAAAGAAACGTGTTAAACTGGCAAAATAGGGGAGAATATGGCAACGAAAAAATTCAAATGCACCGTTTGCGGCTACATTCACGAAGGAGACGCCGCACCCGAAAAATGCCCGGTCTGCATGGCCTCCGCCTCGGCGTTCGTCGAACTGAAGGACGAGAAGAAAAAGGGGCTGTTCAGCGACAAGAACGGCAACGCATATATTATAATGTACTCGACGGTGATGGTGGTCATCGTAGCGACGCTGCTGGCCGTGGCCGCACTTTCGCTCCAGTCGCGCCAGTACGCCAACGAGCTGAACGAGAAGAAGCAGTCGATCCTTTCGTCGCTCTCGGCGCAGGGTGAGAATTACGACGCCTTCATCAAGGGCTATGTGCTCGACGCCGACGGCAACGAGCTCGAAGGCGAGGATGTCTTCGAGCTGCTGAAGGACCTTCAGGGCGCTTTCGACGACGGCAAGTTCCCCGTATTCGAAGCCGCCGACGGCCGCGTGGTGATTCCCGTGACCGGCATGGGCCTCTGGGGACCCGTCTGGGGCTATATCGCCCTCGAAAAGGATATGGACACCGTGGCCGGTATCATCATGGCCCACAAGGGCGAGACCCCCGGTCTGGGCGCCGAGATCGCAACGCCGAAATATCAGGCGCAGTTCGTCGGCAAGAAGATCTTCAAAGGCGACGAGTTCGTCTCCGTGAAACTGCGCAAGGGCGGCGCTCAGGACCCCGAACATGAGGTCGATGCCATTTCCGGCGGTACGAAGACCTCGGACGGCGTGACGGCGATGCTCTACAACAGCATGGAACACTACCTGCCGCTGCTCGAAGCCAAGCGCAAGGCCGCGGTCGAGCAGGTCGTATTTGCTCCCGTGCGGGATGAGTCTAACGAAGAAAATGTAGAAAACAATGAGTAAGAACGAAAAAGAGCCTTTGTTTTCGGCTAAGAACATGAAGTTCCTGACGGGGCCGTTCTCCGCGAACAACCCGGTCATCGTGCAGATTCTGGGTATCTGCTCGGCGCTGGCCGTCACCGTACAGCTCAAACCCGCCATCGTCATGGCCTTGTCCGTGACGGTCGTGACGGGATTCTCGAATCTGGTGATGTCGCTGCTGCGCAACGGCGTGCCCTCGCGCATCCGCATCATCGTACAGCTGGTGGTTATCGCCGCGCTGGTAATTCTGGTCGATCAGGTGCTTAAAGCCTACGTTTTCGAGGTTTCCAAGCAGCTGTCGGTTTACGTGGGCCTTATCATCACCAACTGTATCGTCATGGGCCGCATCGAGGCCTTCGCGCTGGCCAACAAGCCGTGGGCGTCACTGCTCGACGGTATCGGCAACGGTCTGGGCTACGGCCTGATTCTGGTGATCGTGGCTTTCTTCCGCGAGCTTTTCGGTTCGGGTTCGCTGCTGGGCTTCCGCATCGTTCCTGAGAGCTGGTATATCGCCGAGGGCGGTTTCTACTCCAACTGCGGCCTGATGCTCTTCCCGCCGATGGCGCTGATCATCGTGGGCTGCATCATCTGGGTGCACCGTTCGCGCAACAAGGATTTACAGGAAAAATAGGAGAATAGCGTATGGAATCATTGAATATCTTTATCCGGTCGATCTTTATCGACAACATGGTCTTCGCGTTCTTCTTCGGCATGTGTTCCTACATCGCCGTTTCGAAGAGCGTCAAAACCGCCCTCGGCCTCGGCGCCGCCGTTACGTTCGTAATGGTGATGACCGTGCCGCTGAACTACTTCCTGTATGAATACGTACTCAAGGCGGGCGCCCTCGCGTGGGCCGGGCTTCCGGACGTCAATCTGGACTTCCTGACCTTCATCGTCTTCATCGCCACCATCGCGGCTTTCGTGCAGCTGGTGGAGATGGCCGTCGAGAAGTTCTCGCCGACGCTTTACAGCCAGCTGGGCATCTTCCTGCCGCTGATCGCCGTGAACTGCGCCATCATGGGCGGCTCGCTCTTCATGCAGCAGAAAGTCGATGCGCTGGAGCTTACGTCGCTCTGGCAGTCGATCGTCTACGGTCTGGGCTCCGGTCTGGGCTGGTGGCTGGCTATCGTGATGATGGCCGCGATCCGCGAGAAGACGACTTACTCGCAGATTCCTGCGGCGCTCAAGGGGCCGGGTATCGCCTTTATCATCACCGGCCTGATGGGTATCGCCTTCATGATCTTCTCCGGTATTCAGTTCTAACCTTAAAAGAGATTCGGAAAACATGGAATTGACTATTATAGTTGCAATCATTGCCTTTCTGGCTGTAACCCTCCTCTTGGTGGGGCTGCTTCTCTTCGCAAAGGCTAAACTGACCTCGTCGGGCGAAGTGACGATCGACATCAACGACGGCGAGAAGGTCATCACCGCCGAGAGCGGCTCGACGCTGCTTTCGACGCTGGCCAACAACAAGGTGTTCCTGCCTTCGGCCTGCGGCGGCGGCGGTTCGTGCGGCATGTGCAAATGTCAGGTGCTCGAAGGCGGCGGCGATATTCTGCCGACCGAAACCGGATTCATTTCGCGCAAGCTGGCCAAGGACCACTGGCGTCTGGGCTGTCAGGTCAAGGTGAAGGAAAACCTCAGGATCAAGGTGCCCGAAGCCGTGCTCGGTGTCAAGAAGTGGGAGTGTACGGTCGTCTCCAACCGCAACATTTCGACCTTCCTCAAGGAGTTCGTCGTGAAGCTGCCCGAAGGCGAGAACCTCAAGTTCCGCAGCGGCGGTTACATTCAGATCGACATCCCGAAGTACGACGCCATCAAGTTCTCGGACATGGACGTCGATGAGAAGTACCGCGCCGACTGGGACAAGTTCAAGATGTGGGATCTGGTTACGACCAACCCCGAAGACACGTTCCGCGCCTACTCGATGGCCAACCACCCGGCCGAGGGCAATATCATCATGCTCAACATCCGTATCGCCACTCCGCCGTTCGACAAGGCGACGGGCGGCTTCATGAAGGTCAATCCGGGTATCTGCTCGTCGTATGTCTTCTCGCGCAAGCCGGGCGACAAGATCACGATTTCGGGTCCTTACGGCGAGTTCTTCCTGCCGGACGACCTGCCCGATACGCAGGAGCTGATCTTCATCGGCGGCGGCGCCGGCATGGCGCCCATGCGCAGCCACCTGATGCACCTGTTCAAGACCGAGAAGACCAAGCGTCCCGTTTCGTTCTGGTACGGCGCGCGTGCGCTGAAGGAGGTTCCCTATCTCGACGAGTTCCACGCCATCGAGAAGGATTTTCCCAACTTCTCGTTCAATCTGGCGCTCGACCGTCCCGATCCCGAAGCGGACGCCGCAGGCGTGAAGTACACGCCGGGCTTCGTCCACAACGTGCTGTACGAGAATTACCTGAAGAACCATCAGGCGCCTGAGGACTGCATCTACCTCATGTGCGGACCTCCGATGATGATCGCTTCGGTGGTGAAGATGCTCGACAGTCTCGGCGTGCCGCCCGAAAATATCCTCTACGACAACTTCGGTTCGTAATCCGATTTGTCGGTATTCGAATCCCCGGACAGCTGTCCGGGGATTTTTTTGTGCTACGGAACGGTCCCTTTGCGGGGACGCCGTTTCGGGAATTTCACTATATTTGTAGTAATAACCGATTTACCAACTTAAAACCAAATTCTATCGAAATGAACATTCCTTCCATTTTCTGGTTCATTCCCGCTGCCGCGGTTATCGCCCGATGTGTATAAGAGACAGGTTGCTGGCTTGGGCGTTTTACCGTGCGATGAAGCGCGAGGATGAAGGCACGCCGCGCATGCGCGAGATCGCCGGGCACGTGCGCCGGGGCGCCATGGCCTACCTGCGCCAGCAGTACAAGGTCGTCGCCATCGTATTCGTGGTGCTGGCGCTGTTTTTCGCCTATCTGGCCTACGGCGCCGGGGTGCAGAACCCGTGGGTGCCCTTCGCCTTCCTGACGGGCGGATTCTTTTCGGGACTGGCCGGCTATTTCGGCATGAAGACCGCGACCTACGCTTCGGCGCGTACGGCCAACGCCGCGCGCCAGTCGCTCGACCGCGGCCTGAAGGTCGCATTCCGCAGCGGCGCGGTGATGGGGCTGGTCGTAGTGGGGCTGGGCCTGCTCGACATTTCGTTCTGGTACGTCATCCTCGAATATTTCGTCGATGTCACCGGACCGCAGAAACTCGTCGTCATCACGACCACCATGCTGACCTTCGGCATGGGTGCTTCGACGCAGGCGCTCTTCGCGCGCGTCGGCGGCGGCATCTATACCAAGGCGGCCGACGTGGGCGCCGACCTCGTGGGCAAGGTCGAGGCGGGAATTCCCGAAGACGACCCGCGCAATCCCGCGACCATCGCCGACAATGTGGGCGACAACGTGGGCGACGTGGCCGGCATGGGCGCCGACCTTTACGAAAGCTACTGCGGCTCGATACTCGCCACCGCGGCTCTCGGAGCCGCCGCCTTCGCTTCGGCGGACGGGATGGCCATGCAGCTGCGCGCCGTGCTGGCGCCGATGCTGATCGCTGCCGTGGGCATCGTGCTTTCGATCATCGGCATCTTCCTCGTGCGCACCAAGGAGGGCGCCACGATGCGCGAACTGCTCCGTTCGCTGGGCGTGGGCGTCAATTTCAGTTCGCTGCTGATCGCCGGCGCGACGTTCGGCATCCTCTATCTGCTGGGAATCGAGAACTGGATCGGACTGTCGTTCTCGGTCATCACGGGACTCTTGGCCGGCATCATCATCGGGCAGGCCACCGAGTATTACACCTCGCACTCCTACAAGCCGACGCAGAAGATCGCCGGAAGCGCACAGACGGGACCCGCCACCGTGATTATCGCGGGTATCGGGTCGGGCATGATCTCGACGGCTGTTCCGGTCCTGACGATCGGCGTGGCGATTATCCTCGCCTACCTTTGCGCCATCGGCTTCGACATGGAGCATATCATGTCTGCGCAGAGCATGTCGCTGGGCCTTTACGGCATCGGCATCGCCGCGGTCGGCATGCTCTCGACGCTGGGCATCACCCTCGCCACGGACGCTTACGGCCCGATCGCCGACAATGCCGGCGGCAATGCCGAGATGAGCGGGCTGGGACCCGAAGTGCGCAAACGCACCGATGCGCTCGATGCGCTGGGCAACACGACGGCCGCCACGGGCAAGGGCTTCGCCATCGGTTCGGCCGCGCTGACGGCCCTTGCGCTGCTGGCCTCCTATATCGAAGAGATACGCATCGGACTGCTGCACAACGGCGTGACGGCCCTCGACCTGCCCAACGGTACGACGCAGCTGGTCGAGAAGGCTTCGCTCCTCGATTTTATGGAGTATTACCACGTGTCGCTGATGAATCCGACGGTGCTGATCGGCGTGTTTGTCGGCGCGATGATGTCGTTCCTGTTCTGCGGCCTGACGATGAACGCCGTGGGGCGTGCGGCCCAGAGCATGGTGAACGAGGTGCGCCGCCAGTTCCGCGAGATCAAGGGCATCCTTACGGGCGAGGGCACTCCCGACTATGCCCGGTGCGTCGAGATTTCGACGCGCGGCGCCCAGCGCGAGATGCTGCTGCCGAGTCTGCTGGCTATCGCCGTGCCGGTGGTCGTCGGCTTGGTGTTCGGCGTGGCGGGCGTCATGGGACTGCTTGTCGGCGGCCTGAGTTCGGGCTTCGTGCTGGCCGTGTTCATGGCCAATGCGGGCGGCGCGTGGGACAACGCCAAGAAGATGGTCGAAGAGGGGCATTTCGGCGGTAAAGGCTCCGACTGCCACAAGGCGACCGTCGTGGGCGATACTGTGGGCGACCCCTTCAAGGATACGTCGGGTCCGTCGCTCAATATCCTCATCAAACTGATGTCGATGGTCTCGATCGTCATGGCCGGCCTGACGGTGGCTTTCCACCTTTTTTAGTCTGCCGGAATCCCTTGCTGCGACGGCTATAAGAGACAGGCATGCCGTCTGCCGTTTGCCGTTCGCCGTTGTCTGTTTACCGCATTCTGCCCGGCGCTTTATCGTTCGCTTTTTGCCTGCGGGATTCCTGTGCCCGCTGCTTTGCGTCTGTCGCTTAGCGTCCGTTGTTTCTTGGTTGCCAGTCCGCTGCGTTGTTGTTTGCTTTTCCGCCGGTTGTCCGCAGCCGGCCTCTCTCCGGCGGCGGTTCTCTGCGCGTCGCTTTGTATCTGCCGCACCGCCGTCCGCCGCCATATGTGAAAAAGCCTTTCGGCCCTAACGGACGAAAGGCTTTCGTGTGTCGGAAGATCGCGTTTGCGGAGGTGCCGTTATTTCTTGCTCGCGCCGCTTTCGAGAATCGAGACGATGGAGTAGAG
>OJQO01000462.1_pt1 | contig 17729 bp, 17 predicted proteins | sample 1598931 | NCBI WGS metagenome assembly OJQO01 (sample SAMN03922515, study PRJEB24848) | human gut metagenome | isolation source: stool sample | host: Homo sapiens | place: Germany | collected 2010-02 | reverse complement strand
GCATAATACTGTCGAAAAGGCGCTGGATGGTTTTCGTGATACGCTCTTCATCATAAGGTTTCAGAATATAGTCGAAAGCTTCCAGATCGAAAGCCTGCAGCGCAAATTGGCTGTAACCGGTAGCGAAGACAATCTTCACGGAATGGTTCATGCCTATGATTTTTTGTGCTGCTTCCAAACCATTCATGATAGGCATTTCTATATCAAGGAATAAGAGATCCACCTGCGGGTGGGTTTCAAGAAAAGAAATAACTTCTTTCCCGTTGGCACATTCTCCGATAACATTTACGTGCGGCATGGAAGCGAGCTGATACTTCAGTTCTCCTCTGGCAGGCAGTTCGTCATCTGCCACAAGGACTTTAATTTCCATGTTCGTCATCCTTTCCTTTCGTCTTTTCCACTTTTGGCACATTGGCGAACACGATGGTTCCTTTTCCTTCTTTACTCAGTATATGGAGCCCGCAGTGCTCGCCGAAAATAGAAACAAGGCGCTGGTGTACGTTGATGAGGCCGATATGGTCGCGCCGTTTGCGGTCAATTAAAAGTGTTTTTAGTTTTCTTCTCGAGATACCTACACCGGTATCAATGACGTAAATTTTATTATATGTCTTATGCTCGATCAGTCCTACGCGGACCGTACCGCCTTCTTCCCGCTTGATGACTCCGTGAATAACTGCGTTTTCTACCAGAGGTTGGAGAAGAAGCGGCGGTATCTGCAGGTTTTCCAGCATGTCTTCTGAAAAATCATAGGTTACGCTCAGCCTGTCACTGAAGCGTGCCCGTTCAAGCTGGATATAGCAGTCAATGACCCGCATTTCTTCGGCAAGAGAAATAAATTTAGAGGGATTGCTTAAACTGTGGCGGAAATAATCAGAAAGATACTTAATCAGTTTTCGTGCTGTTTCAGGATCGCTCCGCACATAGAAGCTGATGGTATTCAGCGTATTGTAAAGGAAATGGGGATTGATCTGTGCCTGGAGTGCCCGTATTTCCGCTTCAGCAAGGAGATTTTTTTCTTCTTTCATCTGTTCATATTCGTAAATGGCTTCTACGATATGGCAGACACCGTTCAAAAATTCAATTCCCATTTTTGTAAAAGTGTCGCCCTTGCTTTTTGCGGCAATGATGTATCCGATAATTTCATTCTGCCAACGAACCGGCAATGTGAGTACGTGGGGCATATCGGGAAGTGATTTCTGAAGCCGGAGTATGGAAGTTTCCGCTTCGCCTTGTGTTCGGTCTTCTTTTGTTTTATAAGCACCGCGGATATATACGCGGTTTTTATAAATAACAGCGGTCCAGATAAGGGAAGGCAAGGCGGTAGTGATGATTTCCGTAATTTTTGTTACAGTGAGGTCTTTGAAACCGGCCTGCAGAGTGCTGAAAATCATCTGGATGGCATCAAAAGTGTTTTTTGTAGTCTTTGTTTTTTCTGAGTCCCAAATGTAGGTGGATACTTCAAGAACACCGATAAAAAGACTGACTGCGATGGTATTCGTGATAAGGATCGGAAGGGAGAGGAGGGCCAGCGCATTTGGATTTGCTACGGTTTCCGGCCAGGTGAGAAGTGCGAAAAATGCCCAAAAAAGAACTTCAAGAAGCAAGGCATAAATAAGTGCCCAAAGCCATAACCGATGGTGCTTGGATTTCAGGTAATTCGTGGTGAAGCCTGCGGCTATGCCTTGGAGAATGGAAAGCCCGCCATGGATATATGATGCATCCGTATTAATGAAAAAGGCGCGGTGCAGACCGGCAATAAGGCCGGTAATGGAACCGACGGCAGGTCCTCCGATGAAACCTGCCAGCATAATACCTACAGCGCGAAAATTAATAATACCGCCCCCGGCACTGACACTCCAGTAGGTTCCTGAAACGGCCATGGCGGAGAAGAGAACCATAAATAGAACCAGGCGTTTTCTGTCAAAGTATCTTGCAGTTAAAGCATTCCGGAAAATTGTTGTGCGGCTAAAAGAGAGAATGAGAAGCAGGAAGATGGAGATCCCCAGCCATACATGTTGTACGCCATTTATAAATGTGTTATACATCACGTTCACCTTTGAGTAAGATTAAGCGTATAAAAGTGTTTACTGATAAAAATGAAGAATATACATCTGCATGTTACCCCCCGTTACCTGCATCTTACCGGTAAAACCATTTTTTTATAAATGGCTTTAAGTATAATAAGGCTGCAAAAGGGAAAGCTGCAAGAGTCTATCTTTATCAGAACCGTTCCTCTGTATTATATCAAGTATGAAAAGGTTTTGTACCTGCAGAGGCAAAATCAGACGGGCAGAATGAAGAGAGCAAAGAAAGGAAGCGAAAGAAATGATTATTTACGGAGTTGCACTTCTGGCAGGCTGCTACATGGCAGGCAATTTGATTGGTGATGTTCTCGGTATGGCATTGGGGGTCAATGCAAATATCGGCGGTGTGGGATTTGCTATGCTTCTCCTGATTGTTATTTCCACCTGGGCTGAGCAGAAAGGGATTATGAAAGGGCCTGAAGAGGCGGGAATTAAATTCTGGGCGTCCATGTATATTCCCATTGTTGTAGCCATGAGTTCCATCCAGAATGTCGTTGCGGCGCTTTCCGGCGGGATGGTCGCAATCCTGGGCGGTGCTCTGGCAGTGGTTCTTGGTTTTCTTCTGATTCCGGTACTTTCTCCGCATCATTCTTCCGAACAGAAAATGGCCGGTAAGGTGGCTCTGAATGAAGGTAAGCAGTAAGGAAAGAACGAGGTAAAAGGTTATGGATATCTTAGCAATGGCAGTCAAGCTGTTTACCAAAAATGGAATGGTAGCGTCTTTCATGGTGCTGGGGTTAATCACTTTTATTGCTTATAAAATGGGCAGTCTTACAAAGGGAAGAGTACATGGCAGCGCTATCGCCATTTTTCTGGGACTTGTTCTGGCCTACTTCGGCGGTTCTGTAACCGGCGGCAGCAAAGGTATTGCTGATATACCGCTTTTTGCAGGGATGGGGTTGGTCGGCGGGGCCATGTTCCGTGATTTTGCTATCGTGTCTACCGCTTTCGGGGCGGATCTCCGCGAAATTAAGAAGATCGGCCTGCGGGGTGTGGCTTCCCTTTTTATCGGAGAGTTCATCTGCCTGGTGGCAGGTATAGCGGTTGCTTATCCGCTCGGATATACCAGCGCGGTTGATCTTGTAACTATCGGCGCAGGTGTGGCGACTTTCGTGGTGGGACCGGTAACGGGGGCGGCTCTCGGTGCTTCTTCTGAAGTTATTGCCATCAGCATTGCGGCGGGCGTTGTGAAATCCGTACTTGTCATGGTTGTAACACCTTTTGTGGCAAAACCGCTTGGTATTAATAATCCCCAGTCTGCTATGGCATTTGGCGGAATCATGGGTACTACATCCGGTACCGCTGCAGGAATGGCGGCTGTTGATCCGAAACTCGTTCCTTACGCGGCTATGACAGCGACCTTTTACACGGGACTCGGATGCCTGCTTTTTCCGTCAGTGTTCTATTTCATGACCCGGATGGTTTTCTGAGCAGATGGAGAAATTAAAAGCATTTACTTGATTTGATTGGGTAGGTGCTTTTTCTTTGGAAAAGAAATAAATCGTTATATAATTAAAATATTGAAAAACAAGATGTTTCATCAGAAAGAGGAGAATAATTATGTTGGAAATCAGACCGAACAATAAGAACTGGCATACCAGAGGTGATGATACTAAAGCAAGACTGGATGCCGCTGCCTGTTTAGCAAAAGGAAAGATTGTTGACGCTAAAGATACGGTTGCTCTTTTAGAAGCGGTCCTGCATCCCGGTGACAATGTCAATATAGAGGGAGATAATCAAAAGCAGGCGGATTTCCTGGCGGGTGAACTTTGCAAGGTCGATCCGTCCCGTGTCCATGATCTCCACATGATCCAATCCACGTTGTCTATCCCTGAACATTTGGATGTGTTTGAAAAAGGGATTGCAAAGAAATTGGATTTCGCGTATGCAGGGAGCCAGGGCAAACGCCTGGCGCAAATGGTACAGGACGGAAGCATCGAATTGGGCGCGATTCATACCTATCTGGAAATGTACAGCCGCTACTTTATCGACCTGATTCCGAGAGTGTCTCTTCTTGTAGCTGATGAAGCGGACAGGGAAGGAAATATTTATTCCGGCTTTTCCACGGAAGATACACCGGCGATTGCCGAAGCGACAAAATTCAACCAGGGAATCGTCATTGTGCAGGTGAACAAGCTGGTGGATAAAGTATCCCGTGTGGATATCCCAGCCGACTGGGTCGATTTTGTGATTGAAAGCCCAACGCCGTACATGCTGAATCCGCTTTTTACCCGTGATCCGGCGAAAATCAGCGATGAAAGAATATTAAAAGCCATGATGGCTATAAAGGGAATTTATGGCGAATATGGCGTCCAGGTACTGAACCACGGAGTCGGTTTTGATACAAGCGCCATTGAACTTATTCTTCCGACCTATGGGGAAAGCCTTGGACTTCGGGGAAAGATCTGCAGACACTGGGTACTGAATCCGCACCCCACCATGATCCCGGCGATTGAAACAGGATGGGCGGAAAACATCTACTCTTTCGGCTCTGAAGTAGGCATGGAAGAATATATTAAAGCAAGACCTGATGTTTTTGCCGTCGGACCGGACGGAACGATGCGTTCTAACAGGGCTTTCTGCCAGGCGGCAGGCCACTATGCGGCAGATATGTTTATCGGATCCACCATGCAGATTGACCGTTACGGCAATTCTTCCACAGCAACAAAGAACAATGTGGCAGGCTTCGGCGGCGCTCCGAACATGGGGTGTGATGCCAAGGGTCGGCGCCATGTGACAGAAGCATGGTTCAAGTGCGGCAATGAGGTGGCAAATCGCGCCGAACTGACGGGTGAATGTCTCCGCGGCAAGAAACTTGTCGTACAGGTGATTACGACCGTATCTGAAAAAGGATTCCCCGGCTTCGTGCAGGAACTGGATGCGATCCAGTTGAAGAAGAATGCGGGATTGGATCTGGAACCGGTTATGATTTACTCTGACGACCTGACCCATATTGTTTCCGAAATCGGTATCGCGTATCTCCATAAGTGCCGCAACATGGAAGAACGGATGAATGCTATCCGCGCCATAGCCGGCAAGACGGAAGTGGGCATGCTGGAAGATCCTGCTGAGACACTGCGTCTCAGGAAAGAGGGCATTGTGAAGCTGCCGGAAGATTTGGGCATTGACCGTTCAACGGCGACAAGGGAACTTCTTGCCGCGAAGAATATGAAAGACCTTGTGGATTGGTCCGGGGGACTCTATAATCCGCCGGCAAAATTCCGCAACTGGTAATTTCTCATATAAGTAAAAACCTGTTACCCTTTTTATTTCGGGTAACAGGTTTTTACTTTTGGGCTAATAGGAACATTATTCTTTTTCATCCTGAGAAGGGGCATTTACCGTGCGGATAATCCATTTTTCGCCGCCGGTAAATCTGGAATTATGCTTTTCGGCAGCGTATTCGTATCTTTTATTCAAATCGGCGACAGCCTTTTCCAGCGATTCCAAAGTATGGATGACTGATTCGGCACGCATGTCACAGCGGCAGACCGGACAGGCGGGCGGTGTAAAATATCTGCTGTTGATTTTTGAACGGCATACGGGGCAAGAAACAAATTCCGTACGAAACTTCCGCATGGCCTGATCGTTTTTATATTCTTCAAGGCGTGCCTTTTTGTCGTCCAGCCGTTTTTTTAAAGACACCATCCGGGGAGACGGTTCGATTCCGATTTTATACTTGACCGCATACGTGGTAGGAACCGTTTTCAAATAAGCAAGAGCCTGGTTTTTGGTATTGAAGATTTTTTCTTTAAATACAAGACCCCTGAAGATGTGATTGGCTTCTCTTTTGGTGAACCCTTCTGCCACCATGTGCTCTTTCATATCGTCACGGATCCATTGTGACGGTTTTGTAATATCATACTCCCAGAATTTTTCCGTCCATGCGGGTGTTGCTGAAACGGGACAGTCTTTCAGCTGCGGAACCGGTATTTCTTCTTTTCCGGGCGCCGTTTCAGGTTTGATTGCTTTTACAGCCGTTACCGCCGATTCTTTTTCTCTTCCGTCCTTCGGTGCGGCATCTTCCGTTTTTTCATTCTTTTGTTCTTTTTTGTCAGTTTTCTTTTCTTCTGCCGGGAAAAGATCAAAGAGAGAAGTCTCTTCAAAATCAGGATTCTGTGACATAGCAAACTCCCATCTATCAGAATATAAGTCAATCATATCATGGATAGGCGGAAGGGGGAACTGTTTTTAGCAAAACATATTTCCCAATATAAAACTCCCGTGGAACTTTCACAGGAGTTTCATAGTTTATTTATTTCATATCGGGGTGCATTTCTTTTGCCAGTCTTTCAAGCGCGTCTACTGTTCGTACACCCGGTGTGATTTCAGACAGCTTGACACGGATGAAATGATTTTCTTTAATAGCTTTCACGCTTGCAAGCTGGGGATTGTTTTTCATTTTATCCACTTTCATTGCAAAATCATCTTCTGTGCGGTCGCTGGTGGAGTAGTCTACGATGATGATGTAGTCAGGATCCGCTTTCACGAAAGATTCCCAGCTTGTTTTTGCCCATGTTTTATCTACATTCTGTCCTGACATGACATTTTCCACGCCGATGAGTTTCAGTATGTTTGTCGTGTATCCTTCAAAGACTGTAAAAGGATCGCCGTCCTCTGAATCAAAGACAAAGGCTTTTACCTTTGGCAGATTTTTCAGCTTAGACTGGACAGCTTCCAGTTTCTTCTTTTGACCGTCTACCCATTTTTTGGCATTATCTTCTTTTCCGAAAATTTTTCCGTATTCCAGCATATCGTCAAAGTTTGTATCCAAGGTTGCCTTTGTATCCTGCATGGAATCGGGAACAAAAATGGGGATTCCTGCAGCAATCAGCTTTTCGGCAGGAATCGCGCGTTTCGTGAAAGGTACTTCCCAGCCTGTAAGAAAGTCAGGATTTACAGACATAAGCTTTTCATAGGACGGCCATTTTTCTGCAAGGACGGGCACTTTTGCATAAGCATCAGCGAGAGGTCCGTAAATTTCTTCTTCTTTAAAAGCGGTGCCGGCCATCTGATCCTGCAATCCGAGCGTAAGCATCATTTCTGTCGTGGCAAAGGACATGGAAACAGCTCTTTTCGGCGGTGCTGTTACTTTCATATCCACTTTCTTTCCGTCCAGTGACTCTGTCCATGTAACGTCCGCGGTTTTCGGGGGCGCTTTCTTCGCGGACTGATCTGTACCGCAGCCTGCGGTGAACAAACCTGCGGATGTGGCAATCAACAGGGCGGCAATCAGTTTCTTGGTTTTCAAATTCATCATATTTCCTCCTCATAAAATATAAAATGGAGACTAACAATAAAGGAATTGCTGGTCTTCATGAACAGCTTTATAAAAAGGCACTTCAAAAAGCCGGCTCATCTTTTCCGCTGTAATCGTGTTTTCTACTTTTCCGAAGTCAATGACTTTTCCTGCTCTCATGACGACTGCGTGGTCGCAGTAACGCGCGGCAAGGGACAGGTCATGGAGTACTACGATGACGGTACCCTGTTGATGGAACCGTTTTAAATGTTCCATAAGAGACAGTTTGTACTTTACATCCAAATGATTTGTCGGCTCGTCCATGAGCAGGAGCTGCGGTTTCTGTGTGAAGGCTTTGGCGATGAGAATACGCTGCTTTTCTCCGCCTGACATATGCTGCATTTCTCTGCCCGATAAAATGGAAGCGCCTGTCTCAATCATGACACGCTCGGCAATCTGATGATCCTCTTTGGTATAGTCCGAAAAACGGCCCTTAAACGGATACCGCCCCATAAGAACCACATCCTCTGCCTTCAGATCGCCTGCCATCCCAAATCCCTGCTGTACCATGACAGCCACTTCTTTTGCGTATTCCTTTCGCGGAATGGTTTCTACCGCACGGCCCTTGTAGTAAATGGAATTTCGGGAAGGAAAGCGGCGGGAAATGTGGGCGAGCAAAGTGGATTTCCCACAGCCGTTCGGGCCTACAATGCAGGTCATGCTTCCCTTATTTACGGTAAAGGAAATATTTTTCAGGATTTCTTTTTTCCCGATGGTATAGGATAAATCTTTTATTTCAATCATGGCTGTACCTCCCCATAACGGTGGGTTACGATCCAAAGGAAGATAGGGGCGCCTACAATGGAAGTAAGCACGCCGATGGGCACTTATTCCGGTGCAAAGAGGGCACGGGAAAGGACATCAGCCCAAATCATGACAATGGCGCCGATAAGGGCGGAGAATAAAGCGAGTCTTCCATGGGAGGGTCCCGCTGCGGTACGTGCCAAGTGAGGTGTGATAAGACCGATAAATCCGATGATGCCTGCTTTCGATACGAGTATGGCAACGATCAGAGAAGATAAAATGACAATGAAAAGCTGAAGTTTCTTCCTGTTCATACCCAAGTATTCCGCTTCTCCTTCGCCTAAAAGCATAAGGTCCAAATCGCTGCGGAGGATCCAGACAGCAGCAAGCATGATAAAAACGGCAGCGGCTACGGTGGGGAGGCTGCTCCACTGCATACCGGATAAACTGCCCAGCAGCCAGAACATGGCGCTCCTTACCTGTGCTTCATGTTTTGCTCCGTAAATGATCATCATGGTAAGTGCGGAAAAAAGAGCAGATACGCCCATGCCTACCAATATAAGACGAATGGGACTGGTGCTTTTTCCCGCACACATAGTGACGATAATCGTAGATACCGCTGCACCGATGAATGCGCCTGCGGAAACATTATAATTTCCGAAAAAGGAAAACCATCCCCAAATAATAGCGATAACTGCACCGGTACTTGCGCCGGAAGAAACACCCAGCACATAGGGGTCGGCCAGATCATTTCGTGTCATCGTCTGGAGTACGAGTCCGCAAAGGGACAATCCCATGCCGCAAAAGGCGGCGAAAATGGTGCGGGGAATGCGAATCTGCCACAAAATCATGGAAGAAGCGGTCTCTGCCGGGCGGCCGGTACTGATAAAGGCGGAAACTTCTGAAAGAATATCTGACAACGGAACATTTGTAGAACCGAAACGTACAGAAAGAATCATGCTGGCAATGAGAAAGACGGCAAGCATGGTGAAACGTGCAGAAAGACTGAACCGGCTGTCTGCCAATTTTTTATTCATGGATACCTCAAATATAAGAAATTATATAAATAAAGACTAAGGAAATCTAAATATCTATTATATTTTACCATAATCTGAAAGATAGTTTTACTTGCAGCAAAGGGGAAATATAAAACCGGTTTCCGTCATCCATATGGGACAGAATATCTCCTGCTGCTTAAAAGTATTTCACAAAAAAAATATCCGGCAGGGGCAGTGCCGGATGTAGAAAAAGATTACTCGAAGTGTACTTGTAATTTTTTGTTTTCTTTAGCAGCGTCATGAAAAACGGCAATCATTGTTTTTCCATATTCCCCAAGGTAACCGTCTGAAGCGATTACGCGGGGAACGGTAATCGTGGTTTTCGTAATGATTTCACAGAGACAGTCGTAGAGGGCATCTAAGTTCCTGCCGTAATAGTCCGGGAGATGAAGTATTTCCTTCAGGTAGGTGTGGGCTGTTTCTCTTGTTTTGAAGTTTTCAGGAGCAAGTCTGATCTGCATAGGACAATCTCTTAATATATTTTTTCAAAATCCTGATAGTGGGATGAGGTGTAGTAGATAAGGCCATCGTTGGAGAAACAGATACGTTTCGCGTTCCTGTTCCCCCTGACGTAGTCAATGTCGCATTCTTTCCAGCTGCGCCCCGGAGCGTCAGGGAGGATTTTTTCATAATTGCTGAAGCGGTCGCCGCCGATACTTTTCCCGGGAGCGACTTGATCAAGTGTCCCTTTATCTTTCCATCCTAAGCTTCTGGCTTCCGCCTTGGTGATATAGTTGGGCGGCAGTTTCCTGTAGATATGGATATATGCTGCTACATGATCTTTATCGGTGTAGGCCTGATCCCGTTCCACACGGATTTCCGCGTTGCCCGGACTTTTTGCGCTGAATTGTTCACCGCTTTGGGAAACTGACGTGGAGCCTGTGTAACTTTGTCGACTGATTTTTTCTTTGTTCGTGCTCCCTTTGTCAGCATTTTCACTGCTCTGAACAGCATCGGAATCCGTGTAGATTTTATTCTGCCTGATGCGGCTTTTTGATTTATCTGCACTTCCTGTATCTGATCTTTCAACGCTTTGAACGGCCGGCGCGGAAGAGGCGCCATGCTGCTGTCCTCCTCCACAGGCGGTAAGGAGTCCGAGGGAAAGAAAGACAGTTAAGATAGCGGCGAAAAATTTTTTCATGGAAAGCTCCTTTATGGCAGATGGTTATATAGAACTGTTTACACCGGCATATTGTTCGGCGAAACGTTTAAAGTTTTTAATGAAATAATTTTTCAGTTCTTCTGCCGGCGGAGTGAGGGGTGTGTTTTCGTCCCATGACAGGCTGATGTACCGCTGGCAGCTTGGCGTGGTGATGGGAACAAGTGCTACATGGTCGCCGCCGACGCCGCACCAGGTGATACGCGGAGCAAAGGAGACGCCGAGACCCGCTTTGATAAATTCCCGTACGGTGCCGGGGTTGTCGCTCTCCAGAATGACATGAGGAGTGAAACCCGCCGCCCTGCAGTAAAAGTCTGTGATGTTTCTTAAAGCGACGCCTTGTTGGAGCGTGATGAAATCCGCTTTTTCAAAGTCTGCCAGATTAACCGAGGCATGGGAGGCAAGCGGATTCGTATCGGGCATGGCGAGAAGGATGTCTTCTTTCAGGAGTGTGATGGAATGATCCGTATCAATGGGGTTGATACTGCTTGACAGGTACAGATCCACACGGGAGTGATGGTTTATTTCCTGACGGTCCCGCTGCTGGATGATTTCGAAACGGATATGGGGATGTTCTTTTTTAAATTCCGTAAGGAATGCCGGAATAATCATGGATGCGGCGAAAATGGAAATCGTCACTGTCATGTCCTGTGCTTCTTTGGCGTCTTCCAGCTCTTTCTGCGCATGCTTAAGTTCGCTCATAATCCTGTTTGTATGGCTGAGAAGGATTTCCCCGTACTTGGTGAGGACGATGTTTCTTCCGGATCGGCGAAACAGGGGGACGCCCAACTCCTGCTCCAGCATTTTAATGGTGTGGGACAGAGACGGCTGGGAAATGTGAAGCGCTTCCGCCGCGTGGGTCAGATGCTGGAGCTCTGCGGTCTTTTGGAAATAGGTCAATGCAAGAAGCGTGAGTTTCATAAAAGCCTCCTCGGCATAATATATAATTTGTTACTTATATATAAATTATACGCTTTACTCTATAAATGTCCAATAGCTCATGGAATCCTTTTATCAAAGGTTATGAATATTTCATAAGTCATGAGACAATCTATTAATTGAGAAGGCAATACAATTAATTGAAGAATCTGGAGTGGCAAAGAAAAGGAATAAGCAGTATCATAATAATATTATGACAAGCCGGAGGCTCCGGCGGGAAATGAAGGAGCGAGAAAATGAAAATATTTATTGATACGGCTGACGTGGAGGCCATCCGCAGAGCGAAAGCGATGGGATTCGTTTCCGGAGTGACGACAAATCCGTCACTAATCGCGGCGGAAGGAAAGGATTTCCATACGGTGATTAAAGAAATCGCATCGATTGTGGACGGTCCGGTATCAGCGGAAGTCCTTTCTGAAACAGCAGAAGAGATGATTGCTGAAGGACAGGTTCTCGCCGGACTTGATCCCCATGTGGTCGTGAAAATTCCCATGACGGGAGAAGGCATGAAAGCGGTGAGTGCCCTGTCTGACATGGGGATCCGTTCTAACGTGACTTTGATTTTCTCAGCGGGGCAGGCACTGCTGGCAGCCCGTGCAGGGGCGTCTTATGTCAGTCCCTTTGTGGGACGTATCGATGATATCGGCTGGGACGGCGTAGAACTGATCCGGACGATTGCCGATATATTTCGTCTCCACAAGATCAAAACGGAGATCATTGCTGCCTCTGTCCGCAAGCCGCAGCATGTGGCACAATGTGCCTTGGCGGGGGCAGATATTGCCACTGTTCCGTACCAGGTGCTTATGGACACGCTTAAGCATCCGCTTACCGACATCGGCATTGCCCGTTTTAAAGCGGACTGGGAAAAAGCACATAAGTAAGACAAAGCGCCTTTCATAGGGAAGGGCGTTTTCATTTGGAAAGATTCTATATTTCAGGAGAAATCGTTATAATAAAAGAAATCAAATGAATTGTCCGGTTCCCTTTTGGAGGAAATATGAGAAAGAAAATCACCGTGATGACTAAAATGGAAAGAATTGCCGCTGCCATCCGCGGGGATGCTGTCGATACGGTTCCGTATTCTTTGTGGTCCCACTTGCCGCTTATTGATTTGGATCCGGTAAAAAATGCAGAGCAGACTTACGGTTTTTATAAAACGTACGATGTGGATATTCTAAAGACGATGAACAACGGCATGTACAGCGTTGAAGATTTCGGTGCCGTGGCGGACTACTCGGAAATCGCCGGGGGCGGTGTGGCAAAAATCGTTTCTACACCTGTCCACAGACCAAAGGATTGGCTTGATTTGGAACCGGTATCGGTAAATGCGGGCGCTCTGGCAAGAGAGCAGGAATACCTGCGGCTTCTTCTGGATAAGACAAGAGGCACAGTGCCGGTGATTTTTACAGTGTTCAGTCCTTTGACGACGGCATACAAACTCTGCCCCGATTTGATGAGGCATGTGGCGGAGGGGTTTGGAGAAGAAGTGAAGGCGGGACTTCGGGCGATTACGGAAAGCACCTGCGCTTTGGTGCAGCGGGTCATTGAGATGGGGGCGGACGGCATTTTCTTTGCAACCCAGCTTTCATCATATGCGGCCGGAGAAGAGAGTTTTTACCGCGAGTACGGTATGCCTTATGATCTGGCGGTGCTTTCTGCATCATCAGGGTGGTGCAATGTGCTCCACGCTCACGGGAAAGACATCATGTTTCCCCTGCTCAGGAAATATCCGGTGCAGATTTTCAACTGGCATGCCTGGGAATCCTTGCCTGAAATCGGTGAGGCGCAGGCGCTTACGGGGAAATGCATCATGGCAGGGCTGGAGCGGATGGATATCACCGGCGGCAGAAAGAATGAGATCGAATACCGCATTTATGAAACGCTCAGGCAGACAGGGGGACGGAAAATTATTTTATCTCCCGGCTGTGTGATCCGATATCCGCTTAATGAAGAAATACTTGCTTTTGTGCGGAAAGCAAAAAATGAAATTGAGGAAAAGCTCCTGAAAACCAGATAAGGAATAAAGTGTACGATCCTGCATCCATTCTTGTGGAGCAGGATTTTTTATAAGAAAGCAATCAAAAACGCCTCCCGTGAAGAGAGACGTTCTTGTGCATTTGTATTTATTCTTTCATGACTGTACCGTCAGCCAGGGTAATAGTATAACCGTTGTAGTTGATCGTCCCTAAGTTGTAGAGGCTTGTCAGCGTGGAGTTGCCCGTAAGGTTCCATGTGGAGCCTGCCGCTATGAAGACATCGGCGTTTGTTTTGTACTTTTCGCCGCCTTCCGCATTGGGGACGATGGAAATTATTCCGTTAAAGGTGGAATTATTCTTCAGCGTCATGTTGATGTTGGAAATGGAGTCGACAGAAATATTTCCCGTGAGAATCTGATTGTCTGCGACAAGTTCCACATGGCCGCCATTGCGTCCCGGCGTACCCCAGCCGTTTGCGCCGTCATTGCCTGCGACGGTAATAAGGTTTGCCGCAGGGTCGTCCATGGTGATCGCGGTACCGTTTAAGGAGATTTTACCGTGGGTGGCGGTTACATAGAACATGCCGCCTTTGTGGGAAATAAGAGAACCGCCGCGGACATCGAAATGCTGGGTGCCCATGGTGCCGATATCTTTTTCATCAGAGAAGAGAACGATATTGTAAGGAACAGCGTCTGTCGTTTCTTTTCCTTCAAGGATCGTGCCCGAAAGGGTGATTGTATTATTTCCTTTAAGAACGGCTGCTTTTGCGTTCAGTGCGTTTACGGAAGCATTGGTGATGGTAACGTCGCCTTTGGAATAAATGCCCTGCGACATAGCACCGGAAGTGGTAAAGGAGCCGCCGTCCGCGATGAGGATACCGCCCCCGTCAGCAATCATGATGGCAGGAGAACTGTCACCTGTGGTAGAAACGGTGGAGTTTTCCACTTTCATCATGGCACGGGCGGAAACAGCGGTGCCGGCGGAATTATTTCCCGTAGTAACAACGGAAGAATCCTTCAGGCTGATATAGGTGCTCTTGCTGTAACCGTAAGCGCCTGTCGATCCAATGCCGGAAGAGGAAATACGGGCGCCCGTCATCGTCGCGCGTCCGCCGTGGGTGGCAAGGAAAGCGGCATTCTGTCCGTAAAGCCTGGAACTGTCTACATCGGTAGAATCACCTGTTTTTGTAATCTGTGCGTTGGGGGCGGTAATGTATGCCATGGGGACACGGAGAGCATTTTCATCTGCTTTATCAGAAGTGTAAACTCCATTTTCATAGTTCCCGTCGCTGGAAAGCTCATTGGCGGTTTCGCCCTGGCTGATGGTATATTTTTTTACCGGCGGGGAAATCGGTTCGGGTTCCGTTTCCGGTTCGGGTTCCGTTTCCGGTTCTGCGGCCGGCTGTTCGACAACCGGCTTCGGTGCCTCGGGGGAAAGATTCTTAAAAGTACCCGATTCTACGGAAGCCTGTACGTCAGATACAGTCAGATCGAGGCCTTTCAGCAGGGCGTCTGTATAATTCACATCACCCGCAGGGGCTGCTGCGGCGGGAGCAGAAGCAGGAGCGCTTTGCTCTCCCTTCTTTTCCGCTTTTTCCAGGTCTTTCATTTTTTGAACGGCAGCACGGTATGGATCCAGCGGTGTACTGCCTGCCTGTGGGGCAGCAGTGGCGGAAATACAGCCGGAAAGAGCCAGCGTGCAGAGAAGGGCAGTCATTTTTGTATGTTTCATAATAACCTCACTTTTGATAAATTTTTGGATGTCCATTTTTGAGTATAATATAACATTCTTATTTTACAACATCAGGAAAAGATTGTCATTTTTGTCAAGGGAAAGGAAAGTTCTGATATAATAAAAAGAAAATAAATGGAGGTGGCCATGTTTACCATAGGGTGCCACTTGTCGGTTACAAAAGGATTTTATCATATGGCGAGGACGGCGACGGAACTCGGAGCGAATACGTTCCAGTTTTTCCCCCGCAATCCCCGGGGCGGGGCGGCAAAACCGTTAGCAAAGGAAGATATAAGGCAGCTGGAAGAATGGATGGATACCCACGGTTTCGGAGAGATACTTTGCCATGGCGCCTATACGATGAACGGCGCGTCAACGAAAGAAGAAGTCAGAGAGTTCGCGCGGACTGCTATCAGGGAAGATCTGGCAAAGGTGTCCCTTCTGCCGCGGTGTCTTTATAATTTCCATCCCGGCGCCCATCTGAAACAGGGGACGGCTGTTGCCATTCCTCTCATTGCGGATATGGTGAATTATGCTATGGATCAGGAAGGCCTGAATACTACCGTGCTTTTTGAAACGATGGCGGGAAAGGGGACGGAAGTGGGCCGTACGTTTGAGGAGCTGGCGGAAATAATTTCCCGTGTAGAAAGAAAAGACCATGTCGGTGTTTGTCTGGATACCTGCCATGTGTATGACGGCGGCTATGACATCGTGAATGATCTGGACGGCGTTCTGAAACGGTTTGATCAAATTGTCGGACTGGAAAAGTTGAAAGCAGTCCATCTGAATGATGATAAGAATCCTTTGGGCAGCCATAAGGACAGACATGAGAAAATAGGAGAAGGGACGATCGGCACAGAGGCTTTCGCGCGGATCATCAATCATCCGGCCATGAGGGAATTGCCGTTTTTTCTGGAAACACCTAACGAACTTCCGGGATATAAAAAGGAAATTGCTTTGCTGCGTTCTCTTCGGCAGGAGGAATAAGATGAATGAAAGAATAAAAATAAAAGTGAAACAGATGCTGGACCGCGGCGCAAAAGGGCTGCTCCGTTTCTGCACGGCATTTCTTTTTTCCCTGTTTCTTTTTCTTATCGTTTTCTGCCGTGTGGCGTACATGCCCGGCGAAACGAGCTTTGATGAATTGTTTCCTGTTTCTCTGGGATATATTCTGATTTCCCTTGGATCTACAATTTTATTTTCCGTACTTTGGCGGCTTCTGCTTGAATGGAAGCATAAGGTTTCCCTGCTTTATGAGGCGGTAAATATTCCCGCACTGGCAGGATTTTATTTTCTCTGGCATATGATGCCGATGAATCATTACTTTGCCATGTATGTGGCAGGTCTTTCCTTTTCTCTGCCATGTCTGTGTCTTTTCCTCTTGCAAAGGCAGATGGCAACAGGGTTGTTTCCTCACGTTTTTGTGTCTTTTGTCCAAGCGTTCGGAATTGCTGTTTTGACGATGGGGCTGGGTGGAATCTGTCTTCTGGGCATTAACGCGCTCCTTGTCCCTATAGCTTGGAGCTGGGGATATGCTTTATGTGCATTTTCTTTTGTGCTTGTAGGGATCAACGTATTTTTGTCCTGCTTTCCCTGTGAAAAGGAGTGCCCGCGTTCCGCTTCTTTTCTGTACTTGCTGAAACGGGTGTTTCTGCCGGCTTATGCAGTTCTGCTGGCGATTCTTTACGGATATATAGGGAAAATCCTGTTCCTTTGGGAAATGCCTGTGGGGAAAATGAATTGGTATGCTTCTTTTGCTGTCGCTGTTTTCAGTTTATTTTATTTCTGTCTTTATGAAGAAACGGACAATGGCAGCAGACGTTTTCTGAAATATGGCGCGTTGGCGCTTTTCCCCGTCATGGTTGTGCAGGCGCTTGGTATTTATATCCGTTTTGAGGCGTATGGATTGACGGCGGCGCGGTATGCTTCGATGATATGCAGCGGATTCGGTCTGGCGGTCATCGCGTTTGCCTTTTTCCGCAGAGCCGCCTGTCCGCTTTTTCTTTTGGCGGGGATTATTGGCGTCCTGTGCAGCATGACACCGCTGAATCTCATTGATGTGCCTGTTTATGACCAGGGCCGCCGCCTGGAAAGGGTACTGGTAAAAAATCAAATGATAAACAGCGGAAATCTAAAACCGCCGGTTTCTATTACTGAAGAAGACGCAGAAGTACTGCGGAGTGCTTATAATTATCTGAAATACAGTGAAGGGGCATGGCGGTTTCCCGTAGTGGAACAGCTGAAAAATGATGACCGCTTTATAGAACTCCTGGGACCTGCCTATGATCAAAGAAGAGTGATCCGCAGCTATGAATGGAATGAAATTCCTGTCACCGGATATCGGCGGCTCATTCATTTCAGATCGGATACAACGGAAAACCATGGGGAGCTTCTTATCACGAATGGGGATGAAATAATTTGTTTGGATATCCGGCCATATCTGCAGGAAATAAAGGAAAAGGGATCGGGCGAACAAAAGGAGACGGCGGAAAATATGACTTACCGTGTAAATGAAAACCGGATTCTCCATTTTGTCTGGATCAATTATTATTGGGGGAAAGATCCCCACTTTATGAGTGAAGGTTACTTATTGGAAAAATAAGGATGGGAATATTATGAAGTTTATCCATACCGCCGACTGGCATCTGGGCCAGACCTTTTTCGGCTACGACCGGGAGGCGGAGCACGAGGCTTTCCTCGGTTTTCTGACAAATCTATTGGTGGAGCGGCAGACGGATG
>OJQO01000446.1_pt1 | contig 18082 bp, 16 predicted proteins | sample 1598931 | NCBI WGS metagenome assembly OJQO01 (sample SAMN03922515, study PRJEB24848) | human gut metagenome | isolation source: stool sample | host: Homo sapiens | place: Germany | collected 2010-02 | reverse complement strand
GGATTCGAACCCCCGACAACTTGATTAAAAGTCAAGTGCTCTACCGACTGAGCTAGTATCCCATATATTATTTTTAGATATTACAAATGCCCAGAACCGGAATCGAACCAGTGACACGAGGATTTTCAGTCCTCTGCTCTACCAACTGAGCTATCTGGGCATTTTAGATCTGAATTTTCACTCAGATCTTAGTAGCGGGGACAGGATTTGAACCTATGACCTTCGGGTTATGAGCCCGACGAGCTTCCAGACTGCTCCACCCCGCGATATTATATTGTATATGATATGTTTTCCTTTTCAAAAATATTCCTGAAAAAGAAAATGGATGGAGGTGGATTCGAACCACCGAAGCAAATTGCAGCAGATTTACAGTCTGTCCCCTTTGGCCACTCGGGAATCCATCCATGTCAGGCAAAGTGCCTTAACAATGTGAAATTGTAGCATATGTTCACACAAATTGCAAGATGTTTTTATTATTTTAGTGTAAAAGTTCAGCCATAGGATGACAGAAGCGACGATTGGGTGCTCGCACACAAAGCGTCAATTCTGTCATCCTATGAGCAGAGCGCCAATCTATGAGCAAAAGTAGTCACGAAGTGACGAAAAAGCGTGCTAACGCAACTTTGCGAATGGCGCAGGCTGAACTGCTTCAATATAATATAAATAGAAAGGATACTGCGACAGTTGCATCAGTCCATAATCGGTCACCTGATATCCATCCTGCTGCAATCCGGCGATGGCATCTGTGCCAAGTTCGGTCGGTGTAAAATACCAGAACCTGTCGGAATCCGCCTGGTTGTAATCTCCGTTCACGATTTCATTATCCGGATAGTAATAATACAGCACGGTCCAACCCAGATGTTTTACACCATTCGTGACCATATTTACATCCTCATCGGGGGTACCGATCAGATCCAGTGTCTTTTCGGTCTCCACCTTCTGCTGTTCATAGCTGTCATAGCATTCCCGATAGTTCTGAATTCCCAGGCCGAATAATACTACCAGTAATACCGCCAGCACAATTCTGCTTACAGCCTCCAGGCCCTTCCAGGACTTCTTCTCCAGCTCTGCAGCCAGTTCCAGCACACGGCTGCTGCCCACCGCCAGCATGACGATTGCCACCGCGCTTAACGGATACAGATATCTCTGTGCCAGCATCGGTGCCATAACAACACTTAACAAATAAGCAAATGCCAAAGTTCCAAGGATTGTGCAGGCTCCCACTGCCATGGCATATGTCTTGTCAGACCAGTTTCTCACAGAAGGCTTCTGCATATGTACTCCGTCTTTTTCCACGGAGAATACAGAAGAATCCACTGCCAGGGTCACCACCAGAAACAGAATCACCAACGGGAATACGATACCATTCATCCCTCTGCCGCCCATAACGATCTCCAGACTCTGGTCCAGTCCCAGGATCTCTGTCATCCACCAGCCTCTGCTGACATTTTTCAAGCCGGCATAGAAGAAATATAGCCAGGGTGCATAACCTATGAAAAATGCTACGATGGCCAGAACACCCTTTATCCATGTTTTCCCACGGTATTTGATCCATACGGCCACTCCGGTGAAAAACATCATAATGCCTACAGCCACCAGTGCATAATAGTGAGAATACGCTGCTGCCAGTGCCCACAGCACCATGCCTGCCCAGGTCTTCCTGCTGCCGTCAGCAATGACTCTGTAGGAACAATAGAAGCAACCCATTACACACAGGAAAGCCAGCGCATACATGCGGACTTCCAGATTGTACTCCAGACACGCCTGTCCCAGACCGGAGATCATCACAAAAAATGTTGCCGGAAGCAGCCCGAAATGTTTCCGCACAACGGTCAGTGCCAGTACGATCCCGATCACGAAGGGCACCAGAGAGGCCAGGTGGAATACCGGTACCTTATATCCGAACAGGGTCCCGAATAATTTCAGCCAGTAATAATACAGTGGCGGATGATTGTCCCAGTAATACAATACCTGCAAAATGCCATCCACATCCTTGTGGGCCGTATTCGCAGAAAACGCCTCATCCCCCCACAGTACGCGGTCGGACATCATGCTGAAATTCAGACACACCACCAGCACTGTCAATGCCAGTACTGCCACCGGTCCTATGTATTTGCGAAATACGCTCCACGCCTTGCTGTCGGTAATCTTACTCAGGACGCTCCGGATCTTCTCATGCTTTCCGGCTTTCGCTTCTTCCACGAACAATTCCGCAATGGCATAGACCAGCATCATGCTGATCTCCAGACATAGAACTTTCACTGCATATTCTCTGGATTCCAACAGCTTTCTCAAGATCGTATTGCCGTCATTGCCGGTCAGCGACAACAGGATCCAGGGAATGACCAGCATACAGAGCAGGCAGGTGAGATAGCGAAGGACATATTCTCCCTTCCCGATCGTGACAGACTGTCCGCTTTTTTTGTTATTTTTTAAAATAGATTGCCGCCAGATCCCAATGGATACCAGCGGCAACAGCAGGGTAATAATGATGGTGAACATCGAATATCCTCTCTGTCTTTTGTATTTGTAACTATTCAGAGCCATGTAAATAGTATCGAATGAGCGTCGAATCCTTGCATTCGTAAGAGCATTTGATACTATTTATAGGGCGAAGTAACCACCATGAGCAAAAAGGAAGCCTCGCAGAGGCGGTTTTGCGAATGGTGTTCTGAATAGTTACATATATTTATTCTTCTACGTATTTCAGGATCGTTGCCGAGGTCTGTGGCATCTCGATCAGAACCTTGCCTGCCCTGATCTCATACTCCGCACCTTCCATGCAATACCCGTCATCCCTGGACTGCAGAATCACTTTCATCTTACCTGTCTTAGGGGTTCCGATCTCCCACACATGAATCTCTTTGGTGATGGGATGATAATTATTATTGATCAGGATTGCGCACTGTCCCTTGCGGTTAAAACGTCCGTAAGAAATAAAGTTGTAGTCATTCTCCAGCATTTTCAGGGAACCGGTCCGCAGCTCCTCGTTCTCCCGGCGCAGATGGATAATATCCTTATGAAATGCCAGCAGTACCTGATCCTCATGTCCCCAGGGATACGTTCTGCGGTTGTCGGGATCCGTGAAACCACAGACACCGGCCTCATCTCCGTAATAGATCGTAGGTGCACCCGTCCATGTCATCTGGATCACAACACCTTCCCGGAAGACCGCTTTATTAATACCCTGTTCCGCAGCCTGGGGTCCCAGTGTGTTGGTACGTCCCACCTTATGATTTGTTCTCGTCAGAAAACGGGAATGATCATGGTTGGACAGTTCATTCATAGCCACCTGCCAGCTGGGCATGGAGAAACTGGAGGTATGATGCCGCATGGCTCCCCAGAAGCTCTCTGCATTGCCGAGCAGATCCTCCCGGTAGTCATCACTGTGTTTCTCCATACCGGTGAGGAACCAGGTCACGGGCTCCATGAACGCATCGTAGTTCATAACAGTATCCCATTCGTTGCCCTGCAGCCAGTCTCTGGTATTGCCGTAGTGCTCTGCCAGAATAATAGCCTCCGGATTGGCCTCTTTTACCGCTTTCCGGAATTCCTGCCAGAAATGATGGTTGAATTCCTGACTGTGACCCAGATCAGCTGCCACATCCAGTCTCCATCCATCCACATTGTAGGGCGGAGATACCCATTTTTTCGCTACATGAAGGACATAGTCCATCAGTTCCTGGGATCCCTCGTAGTTCAGCTTCGGCAGTGTGTCATGTCCCCACCATCCATCATAGGAATTGTTATAGGGCCATGCTGCCTGATTGTGGAAATCAAAGTAATTCCGATAAGGGCTGTCAGCACTGACATAGGCACCCTTGTCATATCCTTCCGCATTCTCATAGATGCGCTCTCTGTCCATCCATTTATTAAAGGAACCACAGTGATTGAACACGCCATCCAGAATGACTCTCATGCCCCTGCGGTGTGCCTCTGCCACCACCTGTGCAAACAGCTCGTTGCTGGCTTCCAGATTCGCCTTGTTAGTCACACGGTCGATGTAACGGGAAGCGAAACGGTTCTCCCGCTGTCCGTCGGGAAGCAGATCCCCTTCATCACTGACAATCTTTCCAATATGGGGATCAATATAATCATAATCCTGAATATCGTATTTGTGGTTGGAAGGGGAGACAAACAGAGGATTAAAATAAATCACCTCAACTCCCAGATCCTGCAGGTAGTCCATCTTGTCCAGCACACCCTGCAGGTCTCCGCCGTAGAACTCACGGACATCCATCTGTGCGGGATAACGTCCCCAGTCCTCTACGCGGTGTACCGGTTCTCCGATGTAGCAATATTCATTAGTCAACACATCATTGGAAGAATCTCCATTGCAGAAACGATCCGTATAGATCTGGTACATAACCGCTCCCTTGGCCCAGTCGGGGGTGTGGAAACCGGGAATGATAATGAAATCATAATATTCATTAACTTCCTGCACCAGGCCCCGCATATCAAAGATACCGGTAATTCTGCCGGTCTGCACCTCAAAATAATAAGATACCTTCTGATCATCCAGACGCATTACGTAGGCATAATAGTCAAAATCATTTTTGCTCTCCACACGTACCATAAGATGCTTCTGTCCGCCGCATACCAGGAACACTCTGTCCACATTATTTCTGGCGGTCCGGAAGCGGATCGTCACTTCGGAAAAACAGGCCGGCTCTTCCGGAATCACATATTCCGCACTGGTATCTGTAAAAAGTGCTCTCCTGTTAAATACAGGTCTCATGGCCGCAATGTATTGCTGATTATATTCTGTTCGACGTAATAGCTCCAGATCCATAGTATCTACCCTTTCTGAGACTAATGTCTTACTATCTATATTATGACACTGCTTCTGCCAAAGTGCTTTGTTGTCTTGTGCGCTCCGGCAGTGTGACATGTCCCAAGCTCAAAAGCTCTATTTATTATACCCTTTTTCCTTACATCTGACAACTGCCCGCCTCTTTATTCAGCGATTTTTAGACAGTAAAAAGGACAGTCTTGGGAGGACTGCCCTTTTTAGAGAAGGTATTTCTTTCTTATGGGGTATAGCAAAAAACTATATAATGTATTGGGGGGGTTACGAGTATTATAATAGCATGCACTCCTATTTTTGACTATTCTCAAAATTCACAAATATTACAAAAGTGCATATGCGTTTTTGTGTATTTTTCACAAAACCAGTTTGTACAATACTACCAATCCAACGAAACTCCCGCGAAAACCTTTTCCTATACGAAAAGACCCTCAAACTCTTCTCTGGTGATCTTCTCCTTCTCCAACAGCAGCTGTGCACAGCTATGCAGCACATCCTCATGCTGTAAGATAATATCCTTGGCTTTGGTATAGCAGTCATCGATGATACTCTTGACTTCCTTGTCGATTTCGCCGGATATCTCTTCACTGTGAGCCTTGGCATGAGCCAGATCCTTACCGATGAAGACCTCATCATCGTCATCATCATAACAGATGACACCGATATGATCGGACATTCCGTAACGGGTCACCATACGGCGGGCCGTCTTGGTGGCTTTCTTGATATCGCTGGAAGCTCCTGTGGTGATATCACCGAAGATGATCTCCTCCGCAATACGTCCTCCCAGAGATACCATGATATCCTGGAGCATACGGCTCTTGGTGGCGAACATCTCATCCTTTTCCGGCAGGGGCATGGTATAACCGGCAGCTCCCACTCCGGTCGGGATAATGGATACGGTATAGACCGGTCCCACATCCGGAAGTACATGGAACAGGATCGCATGGCCTGCTTCGTGGTATGCAGTGATCTTCTTCTCCTTGTCGGAAATGATACGGCTCTTCTTCTCCGCACCGATTCCCACTTTGATAAAGGCTCTCTTGATATCCTTCTGTGCGATAAAGGAGCGGTTCTCCTTCGCCGCGATAATGGCCGCTTCGTTCAGCAGGTTCTCCAGATCCGCTCCGGTGAAGCCTGCAGTAGTCTGAGCGATCTGCTGCAGATTCACATCATCCCCCAGAGGTTTGTTCTTCGCATGTACTTTCAAAATCTCTTCTCTGCCACCGATATCCGGGGTTCCCACCGCTACCTTACGGTCGAAACGACCGGGACGCAGGATTGCAGGATCCAGAATATCCACACGGTTGGTGGCCGCCATAACGATAATGCCCTCATTGACGCCGAAACCGTCCATTTCTACCAGTAACTGGTTCAGGGTCTGCTCTCTCTCATCGTGTCCTCCGCCCATACCGGTACCACGCCGTCTTGCCACGGCATCGATCTCATCGATAAATACGATACAAGGTGCATTATGCTTTGCTTCTTCAAACAGGTCACGCACACGGGAAGCGCCCACACCAACGAACATTTCCACGAAATCGGATCCGGAAATGCTGAAGAACGGTACTCCGGCTTCTCCGGCCACTGCCTTGGCTAGCAAGGTCTTACCGGTTCCGGGAGGGCCCTCCAACAGGACACCCTTGGGGATTCTGGCTCCGACACCGGTGTATTTTCCCGGCTCCTTCAGGAAATCAACGATCTCCTCCAGTTCTTCCTTTTCCTCTTTCAGACCGGCTACCTGAGCGAATGTGACACTCTTGTCACCCAGTGTCATCTTGGCGCGGCTTTTGCCGAAGTTCATCATCTTGCCGTTACCGCCGCCTGCCTGTTGGGCATTCATCATCATGAACAGGAAAATTCCCACCGCCAGCACGACCAGCATCGGCAGCATATAGGTCAGGAACCAGTTCTCCCTTTCAATGTCATTGACCATCGGATCAAACCCATACTCACGTACCAGGGTCTCCAGTTCTGTAATGTCCGTTGCGTACAGCTTATGAGATACACCGTTCTTCATCTGGATCTCCAGATATCCGGTAGGTGCTTCTCCGTTGGGCTGCACCACGACTTCCGATACATTGCCGGCATCCAGATCCGCAATGAACTCCGCCTTGGTGTATTCATCTGTACGGTTGTTCAACAGGTTGAGGCCGAAGATCACCAGAAGCAGAAGTATGATAAATATAAAATATGAATTGATTGTTTTGCCGTTTTGTTTCAACTTCACGGGCCTCCTACATCTTTGTATTGCTTAATCGAATTCTACCACACCGATGTAAGGCAGATTACGATATCTCTGATCATAATCCAGACCATAGCCCACTACAAACTCATCGGGAATATTAAATCCGGTATAATCCACATGGACATCGATCACTCTTCTCTCGGGTTTGTCCAACAGAGTGCACAGACGTAAAGAAGCTGGACCTCTGTCCTTCAGCATCTCCAGCAGATAGCTCAGGGTTCTTCCGCTGTCCACGATATCCTCTACTACAATAACTTCCTTATCTTTCAGAGATTCGTCCAGATCCTTCACGATCTTGACTACACCGCTGGACTTGGTATCGCTGCCATAGCTGGATACAGACATAAAGTCCAGAGATACGGGAACAGTGATACGCTTTGCCAGTTCACACATGAAAAAGCTGCCACCCTTCAGTACACATACAAGGTGTACCTGCTTACCCGCATAATCCTTGCTGATCTGCTCACCGATCTCCTGGATTCTCTTATCTACTTCCTCTTCTGTCAACAGTACTCTGATATGCTCTGCCATTTTCTTTTGTCTTTTCGCTTTTAAGCGAACTCCTTTCTTATTAATTGTACCTTTAAAATACGTTTTGTATTCTCCGTTACTTTATAATATTCGCTGATACGGTATCCCACGACCCACAGTACATGCTCTCCCTCTGCCAGGATCGGCAGTCTGTCGCGTTCCGCCTGTGGGATCTTTTGATCGACCAGATAACTTTTCAGCGATTTATGGATCATCCCGCCTCTGCCGTCAGCAATGGTCAGATAGTCACCCGGCTTTCTTGTCCGTATCACCGGACATTTTTTTATTTTATCATAATCAAACCATTTCGTATACTGATTTGTGGGAACTTCTTGGTTTTTTTCAAGGGCAGCGGACAGGTCACATACACAGTATTCCACCGTTCCCGCTTCGCATTCCACTGTCCCTGTCTGTCCGGGAGACAGCTGCAGAGTTGGTTGATATTTCTCAGCCACTTCCGTCTTCTCCAAAAGCTCCCTGTCTGTTCTCTCTACTGTCAGCAGGACTTCCTCATATTGCCGTCTGCCCCGGATGCCGAACGGAAGACAGATCTGCCGGTTGCCTTCCCTGGTAAACAAGGTCAGCAGCTCCTGAATATGCTGGTAAGTGATGTCTTTCTGCCCGGGAGACAATTGCTTCACTTCTTCATACAAGAGGCGCTTACGGATCACAGGATGCAGCGCCAGAAACGGTTCCACCGCAATACAGATCACCGCGTTCCGGCTGTCCCCCGTCTCTGCGGACTCTCCGTCACCGTCCGTTGCCCGGATACATCGGCCAGCTGCTTCTTTTGTCTGCAGTTCCAGATAGTCCTCCGTCTCCGCCAGCAGCTCCGCCGTCTGATTCATATGCGCTACACACCCCTTTACAATATTCTGCTCCGCATAAGGCAGAATATGATGCCGAATACGATTTCTGGTGTAGTCATCCTCCTCATTGGTGGCATCCTTGCAATAGGCAATTCCCCGCTGTTGTAAAAACTTCTCGATCTCCCACCGTTCCAGACATAGGAGCGGTCGTATAATCCGATCTCTCACAGGCAAAATGCTGGCCAGTCCCCGGATTCCACTGCCCCGGAACAAATGGAACAGCTGGGTCTCGCTGCGGTCATTGCTGTTGTGGGCCACTGCGATCTTCGTGGCTCCCCACTCCTTTGCCGCCTTTTCAAACGCCTCATATCTCGTTCTGCGCCCGGCTTCTTCCTCAGAGATTTTCTCCATGCGGGCTCTGTTCCTTACCTCTGCCCTGGTCAGGAAAAAAGGGATTCCTCTCTCCTCGCAGAGCTGCTCCACATACCGGGCATCTTCTCCGGCCTCCGCGCGAATGCCGTGATCCACATGCACTACGGCAATGTCTGTAGGTACTTCCTTCTGCCATTCCAACAACAAAAATAAGAGGCAAACCGAGTCTGCCCCTCCAGAAACACCGGCTACCACACGGTCGCCGGCCTGCAGCATGTGATGCTCTCTGATATATGCAAATACTTTTTCTTGCGTATCCATCCATGTATTCATGTTTTTACTCTATCCTAATTATGGGGAAAAATCAAGGCGGCATCACGTGTTTTCCCACAGGCAGAGCACAAATACCGTCATATCGTCCCGAATCCGTCCCTCTGAGGCACAGATGGCATAGGACAATATTTTCTCTGCGATCTCCTGCGGGTTCTGTTCCTGCAACCCTTCCAGCACCTGTGCCATGCGCTCTTCCCCGTCTTCCATCATATCCAGAACCCCGTCCGTCATCATGACCAGCAGATCTCCCGGCCGGATCTGACACATCTGTCGTTCTATCTGCACTTTTTGAAAAATACCTAACGGCAGGCTTTCGCCGCCGACACAGAGAACCCTTCCGGAGGTCTTCCAGAACGTGGCAACACCGCCCACCTTGCAGATCTCACATTCGCCGGTATACAGATCCAGGCTGCAAAGGTCTATCGTAGGATGATCGTCCTCTTCATTTTGCGCATACAACGCGGAATTCAGGAGATTCACAGATGCCTCGGTTCCGAAGCCTGCCTCCAGCATTTTTTCCATGAGATCCATGACTCTACCGCTGCCCCGGCTGGCATCCTCCCCGGAGCCTGTCCCATCAGACAACATCAGGATCAGCTTCCCTTTTTCCGATTCCATGGTGGCATACTGATCCCCTGAGACTTTCTCCCCTTCTTTTACCGCCCGGCTCACCCCCGTCAGTGCTATGTATTTCGGTTCCTCTGTGAACAGAAAACAATGCGGCTCCTGCTCCACGAGATAAGGGCTCCCTGAAGAGACCTGCAGCTTTTTTCCCAATAATACCGTCAGCATGTCCGCCACCTGTGCCGCCTTATAGTGCCTTTTTTCGGTGGACAGTGTCATACTGATCCCTGCTTCTGTCCCGGAGCTGCTGCCGTCCTTCTCCACATAGCAGAGGTCTCTGGCGATGATCCCTTCACTCTTGAGCGCCTGTACCAGGCTTTTCCTCTTTTTCTCTTCCAGCGGACAATACCCCAGTTCCTCTCCTGCCACCCGTTCCATGATCCGGGCCACTTCCTGCAGATGGTCTCCCATGATCTGTCTGCTCTGCCACAGCATACATTTTTCCAGAATATTCTGCCTGTCCTCTCCTGTAATCTGTATCTCCTGCCGAAAGCTCTTCCCCAGTTCCTCAAAACTCTCCGCATATCCCATCAGTTTCTGTCTGCACAGCAGTGAGATCTGTGCACACTGTTCTCTCTCCAGCCGTTCCTGCTCCTTTTTCCCTATGATCATGGCATCCTCCCCTTTCTGTTTTCACGATTATAGGGCAGTTTTCCTCTTCCTTTTGTCAAATCGAGGGAGGGAGAGACTTCATTTTTTGCGACAAAAAAAGCAGGTTCACTGTTGAGAAACAGTTTCCCTGCTTAATTGTCTTCCTGAAAAAGGATCTCACCTTCGTATACCAGTCCCAGCTTATCCTTCGCCACCTCTTCCACATAAGCTTTCGTCTGAGTGTACTTACCGAATTCCTCGATCTGTTCCGCTCTGGTCTGCTCTGCTTCGATCTGCGCGCCAAGGCTTGCGATCTGGGTATCATAGCCCGCAATCTTCTGTTGTAATTCCACGCTCCGCACCGCAACGACCACCATGATCATCAACACGACCAGGGTCACCAGGAACATACTGAACCGGTTCTGGTGTCTCTTGCGGTAGGCTGCTTTTCTTCTTGCCATACGCGCATCTCCTTTTAATGAATATTTTAAGCATTTTCCTAAGTATAGTCAACTGCTTTTTCAGCCAATTTCCCGTTATCCGCAAGGCTTTCCGGATTGGGTGCAGAAGAGTATTCAGGCCCAGTGCCACATACTTTACAAAAAAGGGACTGATTGTCCTGTGATACAGGTACATTCCCGCCAATGCCCCCAGCACGGCAAACCATCGCAGGTTCCCGTTACTTTCATGAAACATCAGCAGAAAGACCTTTCCCGCACAGTAGATCCAGAATGCCAGATCTTCCAGAGATACCATGCTGGTACTGTGAGCGAACACTCTTCGCAGGATCCGCAGAATATCATACAGAAAAGTGATCCCCACACCCAGCAGAAAGGAATGCAGCAGAAAAACATTTTCATCCATCAGCGGAACAGCCTGCCCAGGAAGGATTCCTGTTTTTCTCCGGATGCTGCGGTATCCGAATATACAAGGCTGTCGATCCGGCCGTCAATATCCACTTCCCCCTTGTCTAATGTCAGGCGGTTCACATGGAGCTCGTTGCCACGGATCATCAGCATCCCCTGTTCCGTCTCCAGCAGGATCTCCCGCAGATCAAAGGAAAGGACGTCATTTACCCCATTCACGGTACATGTCCGTCTGTTGGTCATGGTCACTTTATGCATACGTCCTGTCGCGTTTAAATCTTCCATTCTCTCCATAGCCTCCCATCCTCCGCTCCTTCCGGAACCGGACTTACAATGTATTGTATGGGAAAATGTGGAAATTTATACATAGAGAACCTGATATTATATATAACGGAAAAGTTCTTTGGCTTCTTCTTTTTTCACGGTCTCCTGTACATCCAGGACCTCGACTTTTACTTCCTTGTTGCCGAAAGAGATGGAAATGATATCTCCCTCTTTGACATTGGCGGATGCCTTTGCCGGCTTATCATTGATCAGCACTCTGCCGCTGTCGCAGGCTTCATTAGCCACAGTACGGCGCTTGATCAGTCGGGATACCTTCAAATATTTGTCTAATCTCATGCTTTTAACCTCACGATCATCCGTTTCTGAAAAACAAAAGAGACCCGAAAGGTTGTCCTATCGAGTCTCTGAAAATTCAGCTTCTATTATGCGTTCAGCATATCCTTTAATGCCTTACCAGCCTTGAACTTAGGAGCCTTGGAAGCAGCGATCTTCATAGGTGCGCCGCTCTGAGGATTTCTACCCTCTCTAGCTGCTCTGCTGGATACTTCGAAAGTACCGAAGCCAACTAACTGAACCTTACCATCCTTCTTTAACTCTTCAGCAACAACATCGGTGAATGCCTTTAATGCCTTCTCTGCGTCCTTCTTGGAAAGACCTGCCTGATCAGCCATAGCTGCAACTAATTCTGTTTTGTTCATATTGAACTCCTCCTGTAATGAGTTTTCGTTATTAATTTTACGCTCGAAAATAGTTCTTTTGAAACGTCTATACATATATATATCTGTTTTTATCCCTTTTGTCAAGGTTTTTCCGCATATTTACGGCATTTCTTCCCCTCCCGGAAAGGATCATTCTGTCGATGAAGAGCTGGCCGTCAGGTCTACAAATGAGTAGGATACATCCTTTTCTTCTTCATCCACCTGTACCGTATAACTTCTGGTTTCATAACCGGATTTTCGCAGGGTGATCACATGACTTCCTGAGGTCTTCTTAAAACTGCAGGGGGAAATTCCCACATAGTTGCCGTCCAGATATACCTCCACATTTTCCGGAGCATCAATATGCACGCGGTAATAGGTCGTAGTCGTATCTGCGGTGGAGGTAGATTCCGTTGCGGAAGAGCTGGAAGAACTGCTGCTTTCCGTACTGTCTTCACTGTCGGAGTCCGCCTTATCCAGCTGGACATCCACTCCCGCGGATTCCTGCCCCACCCTGAGATACTGTGTAAGCGACTTATAGCCGTCCGCCTTCGCTATGATCTGATGAATACCGTATTCCAGCGTGACCGGCTGGGAAGCATCCACCTGACTTCCATCGATATACAATTCTGCATCGGAAGGATTCAGGGAAAACAGCACCATACCGTACTGTGCCTCTGCCACTTCCAGATCACCGATATCCAGTGTTGTTTCCTCGTTGCGGTTGATTACGACATTTTTCGTGCCGCCACCTCCATTATAGCTGATATCTACCTGATAGCTTCCCTCCGGCACAGTCACCAGCATGTCCTCTGTGATCCGTACAATCTGTGTCTGGCCGATTTCCAGCCAGCCGCCCACAAAGTTCTCATCATTGACCAGTCTGAGGTATCCATGGCCTTTTTCCACCGTTACGCTGAGCACTGTGCTGTCAATGCCGTGAAATGTCAGGATATCCGCCGGATTCAGATCCATTTTTTCAATGCTGTGTCCCTGGGAAAAATACTGGGTATCCTTAGACAGCTGGAACACCTCTTCCCCGATGGCCACCTCATTCCGTACGGTATTCATCTCGTAGTGCTCCACATCTTCATACTGCCATGCTGTCTGCGCCAGCTGCATGGAGGTCAGATGCTTCTGACTTTTCAAAAAAGTCACATCCACGATGTCTCCCTCCTGCAGCTGACTCAGGGAAATTGCCTTTCCATATTTATCTGCGAACCGCGTTGTTCCGTCCATGGACAGCGTGTAGCGTTTGCCTAGATCCAGATTTAACAGTGTGACAGTGTTGTCAACATTATTGATATCCACCAGTACCGCCGTATCTGCGGAATCATAGCTGTCCGGATTGGTGACAACAAAGCCGGTATCTATCCGCTCTGCCTGTGCGATTGCAGCAGGTGTGGATGTCATCTGCGCCTCTGTATCCGCTCCGGGGGACGCTGCCTGCCCGCAGCCAGCAAATGACATTACTGTCACAAGCAAAAGACTTACCACTGTCTGTTTCGTTTTCGAATACTTTTTGTCTTCGAATCTTTTCAACGTTTTTGCTTCTCCTTTGTCTCCTGACGCTGCGATCCTGCCGCAACGTCTCTTCCGTTGTCTGCCGTTCATTGCCCGGCTTTTATCTTTGCAGCAGTTTCAGGAATTTCTTTCTGGCCGCTTCCTGTTCCAACAGGCGGTCCAGTTTCTCCTGATTCTTCTCCGGGATCCAGGCCTTGCCGGAATTATAATAAAAGTTTACGATCTTCCACAATTTTTCAGGATAGGACAGGCGGTAGAACAGATCCTGTCTCTCATAGGGCTTTAACGGTCTGACACTTTCATAAGCCGCCAGAAGCACTCTGCCCCATTCGGCATCCCATTCACTTTTTTCCAAAAGCTTTCGCAACAGCAGATACAGGTCTCTCACCGGCCCGTCTGCCTGACATTTTTCGAAGTTTACCAGGAAAAATCCACGGTCCTGCCGCAGAATATTATGATATTGGTAATCTCCGTGGCAGAAACACAGCGGTACTTCCTCTCCGCTGTCGGAGGCAGCCAGCTCGATCTCTTTCCATTCTTCACACAGTTGTCTTGCTTCCTCTAAAAAAGGATCAATCACTGCAGACAACCGGATCTCGAACCAGGTCTTCTGGCTGCGCTGTTTCAAAAACCTGCGGGCTCTCTTGAGCTCCCGGTTATGCTTCTCATAGTCCCGGCTGGGGAGATATCTCTCTATGACCGGTGCCGAAGTCTCCTCCGTCTCCGGAAATACCGGTGTAAATTCCAGATCACCGTGCAGTCTCGCCAGAAGCCGCATGGCTTCCATACATTCTTCCCTGTCACGGATATTACATTCTCGGCCTTCCCACCAGGTCTTCAGAATATATCTGACACCGTCCCGGTCTGTCACCGATAACGCACCTTCCTTTGTGGCAAGCAATCGCTCCGCAGAAACGGTTCCCCGTTCCTCCAGGTGTTTCAGGACCTGCTCCTGCAGGCACAATTGTTCCTCTCTTCCGGTATATTCCTTGAAGATCAGGCAGCCCCGCTGTGTATCGCACAGAATCGCTCCCCTTCCTTTTCGGGTACGCAATACTTCTATCTCATACTGCTCCAGCAGTGCCACTGCTCTGTCATTCACTTACAATCCCTCCTAAGATACGTCCTTAACCGTTTTCCGGTTCCTACGCTATCTTATGAGGAAAGCCTGTAAAGTATGCTCAATCTTTGTCTGCCGACAGTTCCTTTACCTTTTCCAGCAGCTGTTCTCTGGTATTCTGCTCGGGATGTTCCAATACCAGTTCCAGCAGCTGTTGCAGCATCTCTCCCAGCTCTCTGCCCGGTTTCATACCGGTGTCGATCAGATCCCTGCCGGTGACCGCCAGTGTTTTCAGGGAGACGCACTGCTTCTTTTCCAGCATTTCCTGATACAGTTTCTTCCAGAGTTCGAGATTCTCCAGTTTTTCTGTTCTCAGGTAATCGCTCTGTGCCAGAATATCTGCCCGTTTCACCGGGAACAACAGTGGGAAAATATCTTCCCCGATCTTATTCACCGCCCGGCGGACAATCCGCAGATCCGGTATCACATCATTGCCATAATCATGGTATCTCACCAGACGGGTGACCACCGCAACGGTATCATTATCAAATCGCAGTCTCCGCAAAATCTTCCGCGCCATCTCTTCTCCCACCGCCGGATGTCCGTAGAAATGAGTGATTCCGGCTTCATCCACAGTAAGTGTGGCCGGCTTGCCGATGTCATGGAGCAGCATGGCATAACGCATATTCTTGTCCGGCCCGATCTCCATAAGTGCATGTAATGTATGCTCACCCACATTGTATTTATGATGCTTGTGCTTCTGTGGTGTCTCCATCATGGCATCGAATTCCGGTAGGATCACCTTGGTGACACCCATGTCATAAGCTTCTCTGAGGGTGTCGGGATGAGGGGACACCAACAGTTTAGTCAGTTCCACCTGAATCCGCTCCGCACTGATCTTCTGCAGGGTCGGTGCCAGCTTCCGGATTGCCGCCTCAGTATCTTCGTGGATCTCGTAGCCCAGCTGGGCTGAAAAACGAATTGCCCGCATGATCCGCAGGGCATCTTCTCCGAATCGTTCCTCCGGGTTGCCCACACAGCGGATCATCTTCGCCTCGATGTCTTTTAATCCGCCGAAAATGTCGATCAGGCCTTCCGTTTCATTATAAGCCATGGCATTGATGGTAAAATCCCGGCGTTTCAGGTCCTCCTCCAGGTTCGGAGTAAACGTCACTTCTTTGGGATGTCGGCTGTCCTCGTATTTTCCATCCACACGGTAGGTCGTAACCTCAAAGCCTTCCTTGTCCAGCATGACGGTTACGGTGCCATGCTGGATTCCGGTGTCGATGGTGCGACGAAACAGCTGCTTTACCTGCTCCGGTCTCGCCGAGGTGGTGATATCCCAGTCCTCCGGGGGTCTGCCCAGAATGGAATCCCGCACGCAGCCGCCTACCACATAGGCTTCAAATCCGGCATTCTGTATGGTTTCTATGATATATTTCGCTTTTTCAGGTATTTGTATCTGAATCATATATATCCTCTTTTGCAAAAATCACATACGCTCATTGCTCTGTGAGTTTTCGCTTGTTACTGCTTTGTGTCTATTGTTTGTTTCTAAGAAAGGCTATGCCTGCTCCGGGTTCATGATGAACTTATCGATGACTTCCACCAGTCCGTCTTCATCGTTGGTGCCGGTGATATAGTCCGCCGCATCCTTGACCGCCGGCTGGGCATTCCCCATTGCTACGCCGGTTCCCGCATATTCGATCATGGAGATGTCGTTGTAACCGTCCCCGCAGCAGATCGCATTCTCTCTGGTCAGTCCCATGCCTTCCAGCATATGATCCAAAGAGGTGGCTTTGTTCACATCTTTCGGCATGATCTCGATGAAATAGGGTTCGGAACGGTAGATGCTTGCCACATCGCTGTATTTTTCCTGCAGCTGTTTCTCCAGCTCCGGTGCGATCTCTTCCGGTGCTGTCATCAGGCATTTATTAATATCGAAATTCACATATTCGACGAAATTGTCAACGACCTTTATAGGAATTCCGTTGATTCTGGCTTCCAGCTGCACATAGTCATCCGGCTCGAACGCAGAGATGACGCCAGGACCCTGATAAGTGATCAGTCCGCAGCCATTCGCTTTGGCGAATTCGTACAATCCGGGCACAATGGACAGGGGCAGTGTTCTCTGATAGACCACTTCTCCTGTCTTACACTCCACGATACGGGCTCCGTTAAATGACAGTAGGTATCCGCCGTATTTTTTCAGTTCCAGCTCCTCTTCGCATTTCCGCATGCCGGGGGTGGGACGACCCGAAGCCAGGATCACCTTGTGACCATGCTGTAAAATATTCCAGATTCCCTGTTTGGTAGCTTCCGTGATCTCTTTTTTTGAATTGGTCAATGTTCCGTCAATATCCAGTACCAGAACTTTTTCCTGCATGTTTATTCATACCTTTCTCAAAGTTATTCTCTGTTCAGCTCACGTAACTGGCAGAGTCACATTATCATGTTTCCCGCCCTTTTGCGACTATTTTTGCTCATAACCTAACAGTACCTGTCTCTTCTGCTTGTGCAGTGAAACAGGTACTTGTCTGTTGTCTATGTTCTGTTCCTGAGCAAGCTTTACTGTGCCTGTGTTGCGGTCTCTTCGGTAGCAGCAGTCTGCTCCTCGGTGATCTCCTGGGTCTCTGCGGTCGCGGTCTCAGCGGCTGCGGATTCCTCTGCCTGCACCTTCAGGTAATTCAGTTTACCCTTGGGATCCTCTACTGTTACATCTGCGGTAATATCCTGCATATGCTGACTCATTGTATCGGATACCAGCGTATTCTTGATGTTGATCTTCCACTCGGGCTGATCCTGTCCGATGTAGTAAAGTACATAGGTGGTGTCACTGACAGTGATGGCTACGGTATCTCCTGCCTGACGGCTGTTGTCGAAGATCCAGTTGCTCAGCTCCTCTGTCATACCGGTCTTGGTCACCTGCTCGAACAGACCGCCGTTCTCTACTGCAGAAGTATCCTGTGTATACTTCTTGCACAATTCTGCGAAGCTGTCCTCGGTAGCTGCACCGCTCTTCCACTCCTCCAGAATCTCTTCACCGGTCTTATCCTCGGTGGGAATGATCACACGTACATCTGCGGAAGGAGTCTCATCCAGATATCTCTTCTCAAATGCCACGGCATAGTAGCAATGGCTGTTGTCGTTAGTAATGACGGTGGTGTCTCCTGCCTTTCTGGCATCATCAAACAGCCAGTCGGAGATCAGGTAGTTCACGGAAGACTTCTTCTCATTCTCGTGTGCTTCGCCGTCTTTTGCCACGGTCTTCTCCGCATCATCTGCCAGTACCTTGGCATCTTCCATTGCCTTTGCGATCTCAGCATCGGAAGGCTGG